>OHNX01000744.1_pt1 | contig 12876 bp, 3 predicted proteins | sample 1569691 | NCBI WGS metagenome assembly OHNX01 (sample SAMEA3879507, study PRJEB24766) | human gut metagenome | biome: human-associated habitat; feature: feces | place: USA | collected 1985/1987
ACAATGCCGTTAATTTCAATATCGGCACGCGGCTTTAATTGAATTGTTTGCTGTATCAGTTGAGTTGAATCCTGATCTTTAGGCAAATCAACCTGTGCATATACATAACCGCCGCCATAATTGCCGTTGATAATAAGCTCCCCGCCGCTGCCGGATTCCTTATCAGGAGCTATAGTTATACCGCCATATTTAGTGCCATCAGCACTGGTTAATGCAGCATTATTAAAGTTAACTTCACCACCTGCTTCGCCGACAGTTACATTGTTAACCTTTAAATAAAGGTTGGTATTATTGTTAATTACAACCTCCGGCGCACCCTGTGCTGTTAAACCGCCACTGCCACTTAGGCTGTCCGACTGAATATTAATATTACCGCCACTTGCAACAATATCCGGCAATTCGATATAATCAACCGTCATTCCTTCAACCTGAACATAATATTTTTGCCCTTTGTCATTTGTCATTTCTTTTATCAGGTTCATGGATTGCAGCTGTTCAAAAATACGCTTTGTAACCAAGATAAGCAGTTGAAGAAGTATCTTCAGAATAACCTGCCATCAATTCGCCAAGTTCATTATAGCGGTCAAACAGCGTTGTGCCATAGTCAAAAGTACCAATTTCTATACCGTTTCCATCAACACCTTCGGAATAATCAACAATAAGTCCATCAGCACCTACCGCACTTTCCTGTCCATTTCCGTAATCATGAACTGCTTTAAGCGTCTCATCATCAAAGAATACTAACTGCATACCGTTAGTTTCTTGGGTTTCAGCATTATACTTTCCACCGATACTTACATACTGTTTGTTCTGTACGCCTGCCGTTAAATTGCCATTAACCTGCACAAAGTTTTGCGCACTCTTATTATTAGGCTCTGCATCGCCAACGGAAGAATTGGAATAATTCTCTTTTTTATCGGAATATACCCATGTATACATCAACGTCGTATCACGAACAGATTCTTTACCTGCATCTGCATACAAATTGATGTCGCGCACGCTGCTAATATCGCTGCCGCTGTTAATTATTATCTGGTTGTTCTGTGCAAATTTATCGTCCAGTTTGGGGTCAGCAATAGGCAATGCCGCATAGTTATAGGTTTCCGATTCGGCAACTAAATCAAGGCTGCCGTTTGCGCCGGTTTTATCTTTGCCTGCATAAAGGTTAACGTCGTTTAAAGCATACAAATCGCCGCTGACCGTAACTGAATTATTGCGTACCAAATCATTTGTTACATCAGAAGACGCGCCGCCAACCGCAGCACCCTGCACATCGGCATAACCGGCAACGGTAAGGTTCATATTATCAACCGCTGCCAGGGTAATATCCGCACCTTCCTGTTTGGTTGTAAGAGCAGAGCTTCCGTCAATATTAATCGTGTCAGATGCAGTTACTGCGTTATTAACATCAACCCACGTAAATGCCGGCAGCTTTAATATAACCGCCCGCGTTAATATTGCCGGTAGTTTTAGCCTCCAGTGCCTGCGCGCCAAGAGTTGTAATATCAGCATTATTAAGGTTAATAGCAGTGTTCTTTGTGATATTATTAGTAAACACTGCACCCTGAACATTTACGCCGCCGTAACCGCTGCCTTCTACCGCATATTGTTCGGTATTGCCAAAGGTTACGCTATTAGCCGCATTAACATCAAACGTACCGCCGCCGGTAATAGTGGCATTACTAATATTAACGTCAGTTGTGCCGCCAATATTATTTTCAGCGGCAGTTGCACTAAGTCCAACAACGGTAGCCTTCAGCGCATCAGCATTAAGATTCACAGTGTCATTCTGCAAAGCATCAATGGCAATATCGCCTTCAACATTCAAATTGCCGCTTACGTTTACGTTAACATCGGCATCCGAATTATTTTCAACATATGCAGCTAAATCTCCGCTGATAAAACCACCGCCACTGCCATCCGCCTTAGCAGTATTATCGCTTGCTCCGGCTGCGGTTACGTTCAAGCTGTTCAACAAAGTACCTTCACTGCCACTGTTTAAGGTTACATTGGTTACAGCTTCATTCTTTGTAAATGCCTGGTTGTTTCCGCTGGAGAATATACCGCCAATGGTTATGCCTTTAGCATTGGCAGAAGCTTTGGCAGTATTGCTGCCGCTGACATTAAGATTGGTTGCACCGGCAGTTACTTCTTCATAAACTTCCTTACGTTCACCGGTAGTTCCGTCTCCTACATCTTCATAGCCAACAAATACCTGTTCCGTAGTGGTCTTATAATCAACATCACCTACGTTAACATCAACATTCGTGGTAACATTAGCGGTTGCAGTATTGTTGGCAACCGTATAATAGCCGCTGCCGCTGTTGCCTACAACCTGTGCTTCAGCAGTATTTTTGCCGTCCTGAGTAGCAGCTTCGGCGCTGATAGTTACATCATCACCTGCAAGAGTGTTTCCATTATAAACATTAACTTCAACAGTACCAGCTGCATTTGCCGTTGCCACGGATGCACCAGCCGTGCCCAAAATACTTACAGCATAGCTGTCGGCAATAGCCTTAACAACAGGTTTGGCAGAAGCTTTTACAGTAATATCATTTACTGTAAATGTATTGCCTGCACTGCCATTGTTATTTCCCAAGGTAATGCTGCTTACGCCGCTGTCATCAGCAGTTGCAACTACACCCTGGGCTGCAGCAGAACCGCCTGCGCCTCCTGTTGCATGTGCTTCAACGTTATTGGCTTTATCCGTGCCAATGCTTATTTTGCTTTCCGTGCTATTATCTTTAGCCGATACTTCACTGCCAGTAATTTCAACATTAGTGCTGCTGGTATTTTCGGCTCCGGCTACAATAACGCCAACAGAAATAGCGCCAACAGTAATGCCCAGCGTATTTGCTTTGGTAATACTGTGATCTGCTGCCAAAACAGCTATATCATTAGCTTTCAGTTTAACACCATCAATATCAATTTTGCTGCTGCCTGTAGTATTAACTTCGCCTACCGCCGCATTTGCACCTATAACACCTGCGCTGCCCTGATATACATTAAGGTTAGCTTCGCCGGTAATATCAGTGCCAATATCAACTTTATTCGCATCAATGCTGCCGCCAGTAATATTTACGCCGACATTGCGATTTACGTTAAGGATGCCTACACCTGCGTTAACAGCCGCCGCGCCTGCTGTACCGCTGCCAAGTGTCATATTGATGTTGCCGCTTTCGGCTGCATTTGCTTTTACAGTGCCGCCTGCGTCAATATCACTGCCAGTAATATTAATAGCAATTGCCGAACCTGCACCGCCGCTTCCTGCATCAACAGAAGGAATAACTTCTGTTTCGCTAATACCAGCGGTTGCAAGAGCGCTTCCTGCTCCTGAAAGAAGCTCATCAGCATCTTGTCCGTAAACACTATTAGCTTTATTTATTTTTTCTTTAGTATCCTGGTCTGTAATTTCCTGCCCAACAGTTGTAATCGCAATATTAGCACCAGCTGCTGCTGCACCTGCGGCAATGTTAGTTGCAAGCTGCTTAATGTTGCGTTCTTCATTTGCAGTTAAGGTTATATCATTTTTAGCATTCAGCGTACTGCCGGTAACATTGGTCTGCACTGAACTGTCAATAGTATTAACCGTTACTCCTGCGCCAACGCCGCCAATACCTGTCGCATTAGAGCCCATGTAAGCATCAACATTAATAGTATTATTTGCTGTTCCGCTGATGCTGCCGTTATTAGAAGTAATATCAGCATTATTGATATTTGTTTTTACCGTGCTGTTGAGATTGTTAACCGAAGTTGCACCGGAAACACCTCCTGCACCTATACCGGTAGCAGACACCGTAGGATTAACAGTTGTTGTATTTTCTGCCGCTATAGTAACATCACCAGAAGCTTCAATGTTTGTATTTCCAGCTGTTGCTGCGTTTTCTTCATCACCAACAATAACTTCTGTTACAGAATTATCTTTTGCTACGCCTACAGAAAGCCCAACGCCTGCACCTACAACGCCTGCACCTACGCCAACATTACCTGCGTTAACAATACCTGTATGATGAGCTTCAACTGCAACTTTATCAGAAGCATTAACCGTGCTGTTTAAAAGTGCTGCTTTTGTTGTGTTTTCAAGTTCCGTAACAGTTACAACACCAGCTACACCGCCGCCAACGCCAGCCACACCCGCACCTACAACAAAGCTGGATACGCCTTGTTTGCTGTCAGCATCAACTTCTAAAGCGTTTGCCTTAATATCGCTATCATTAACAATTGCAGAAACTTCACGGCTTACGGTATTAGTATCACTGCCAAGACCAACGCCTGCACCCATACCGGCAATACCGCCGCTGCCTACAAATCCGGACATATTGGTATAATCGCCTGCATTAACAAATACATTGCCTGCATTAGTTGTACCTGTACTGCCGCCATTAACAGTTGCATTGGCAATGCCTGCATTAGTAGCGCCATTAATCATATTAACATTAACTGTAGGAGCAACACCAGCACCCTGTCCAGCTCCTGCAACATTAATAAGGAAAGATTTCATGTCGCGCGTCGAGGAAGCATCTACAACCAAGCCGCTGCGTTTTTCAGTTGTCCTGTCAATTTTAGAATCAATATTTACGGTATTACTAGAAATTAAGGCATTGTTAATTTCGCTGTCTGCAATATCGGTGTTAGTAGTTAAATCAGCACCGTTGCCCAGTGCAGTAACATAAGTTTCTTTATCTTCATCGCCAACTGTAGCACTGGTATTCCCATTAATCTGGTTAACACTTACAGAAATACCTACACCAGCACCCTGTCCGGCACCAGAAAGCATACCGCTGTAATTGGAAATTTGTTCATCACTTGTTGCAATAACACCCACATTATCATCAGCAACAATGTTAGCACCATCGCCAATATGTGCTGTTACATCGTTATCAATCATATTAACAGATACAGAACCTGCTGCTCCAGCACCTTGTCCGGCAACAGCTATGCCAACGCCGATATTTTCAATACGCGGCGTGCCATTAGCTTTAACTGTAAGGTTATTAACGTTCATAGTGCCGCCGTTTACAGCCGCATTAGTCTGCTGAATAATACGGTTAACTGCAACACCTGCGCCTACGCCAGCACCTTGTGCAGCTACAGAAGCTGTATCAGCTGAAGTAGTAATTTCGCTGTTATTCTGAGCATCAACAGTCACATTGGCATTTTCGCTGCCGCCATTATAATCAATATTAGTATTTTCAATAACGGCAGATACATTTTTATTAATTAATGCAGTTGCCGCAGACCCTTGCACTGCAGCAGTGCCTGCCGCAGCAACACCTACCGCGATAGTGTTCAGTTCAGAGTCATCTTTTACCGCAACATTAACAGTTTCTTCGCCGTCAGCAGCCATGGTAATATCTGTATTTTTTACAGCTGCCGTGGTATTCTGGCTGCTGCTTCCGCTGTCAGCAGAAGAACCGCCAATATCATTATACGCAACGCCGCCGCCAATTGCTGCCTTGCCGCTTGCGCTTACAGAACCAACTACTGCCAAACGGTAAGTCTCATCATCAGCCGTAACATTTACAGAACCTGCATCTGTAATTTTAGATTCTTTTTCATCACTCTCATCAATAATTGCTTCTGTATTGCTGCCGCCGCGGTTAACAGCAACGCTGCCGTTAATGGCAACTTTTGTAGAAGCAGCCACGCCCGCAGCAATGCCGTAAACCTTACCGGTATTATCAGCATCAACAATTACATCCACATCCGTACCTAAAGCATTAATTGTATTACCGCGCATATACGCGCCAACGGTATTATCCAAACCATTATATGCAAGTGTTGCGCCTATGCCTGCCTTTGCACCGTAGGAAACAGAACCGGCTACATTTACAGCCTGAGTGTTATTAATGGCCTTGGCTTCAGCTGTATTTGTAGTAATTGTAGAATTTTCTATTTCCGCACTTAAATCATTATCAATATCCTGCCATGTTACGCTGCCCATACCGCCAAACGATTTAGTACCTGCAGCTACGCCGCCGGAGGCATTTACAATTAAAGTATCAGCATCGGCTTCTGCACGCACATTTTCAGCAGTAATGTTTGCATTATTTATTTTGGCAGTAAAATTATTATCAATATCTGCAATATTAACAGCAGCGCCGCCGGCATTACTATTGCTGCCGACTGTTACAACGGCTGCCGCGCCAACTATGGTGCTTCCCTTACTACCGTCATAGTCAACTTTTTCATCTGCAGTATCCAAATCCGTATAATAGCTGCTGCCGGTTGTATCAATGCCATTATCAGCAGCAAACTGGTTATGTTCTTTGTAATCGCCAAGCAAATTCTGATACGGCTGTGCTTCAGCAGAACTGCTTTCCGTATCTTTTGCCATAACGTTCACTAATCCGTCAGCAGTAATAGCAGCTCCGTCAATACCGGCAGTAATATCATTACTTAAGCCGTTATAAACAACAGCTCCTCCAAAGGCGTTGTTAGTGCCGCTGCCGCCGGCCGCAATACCTGCGGAAAGCGCCGCAGTAACCTGCGTTACAGCCAGCAGACCTTTTACATTTACATCATCAACATTTGTATAAGTGCCGCCGGTAATGCCTGCATTGATATTATTGTTAATATCAGCAACAGTTACGCCGCCGCCAACAAGGCTGCCGCCGCCCAGCGCTATATTGGCATTAACGCCGCCGGTAACCTGTACGTCGCTTTCGTAGGCCGCAACATCGATATCGGTTTTATCTTGTACGTCACCAGTTAAACCAACATTTTCCATATTGGCATTAATGTTTTTATCCAGCAGGTTAACAGATACGGAACCACCGCCGCTGTAGTTTTTACCTTGTCCTCCATCTTTTGTTAAAGTTGCACCCAACCCGGCTGCAACGGTTGTGCCGCCGCTTACTGCAGCTACATCAACATCTTTGGCGCCTATTACAGTGCTGTCTTTAACAAGCGCGGTAATTTCATTATCAATATCATTAACGCCAACAGCACCAGAAACTGCAACACTGGTAGATTTCTGGCTTTGCTGTTCTTTCCTGAAGGAAAGTCCGGCCGCACCGCTCCACGCTCCTGTAAACGCAGAATCTCTTGCGCCAACCTGCAATGCGCCATCATTATTCAAAGTAATGTTCGCACCGTCAACTACGGCTTTGGTTGTATCACTTACCATATTAAGCGATACGCTGCCCGCACCGGCAAAGCTGAAGCTGGGAGTACCTGCATCATCAGATGTTATACCTGTTGTGCCGCCGTTGCCTGCACCGGCATTCAAATCCATTGTTTTAATAACATTCTGCAATTTATTGGAAATATTATTGATACCATTAAGCGCAGAATTACTGATTTCAGTCATTTTATTATACGGAGCTTTAACTTTGTCAAGGAATCCTTCTTCGCTGTCCGTTCCGCTGCTGGTCATACCACCGGCAACGCTTACACTGTTAATAAGCCCTGTTGTTTCGGCATTAACATTTAATTCGGATGCAGAAATTTCACCTTCAAGTACGTCATTTTCGTCTTCATTTCCATCATTATCAATAATCTGCGCCGTGTTCTGAACATCTATATTGTTAATGGCAACACCCATGCCAACGCCTGCATTAGCTCCGCTTGCCGAAAACGTTACAATAGCATTTGTTACACTGGTATCATTATTGGCATCAATACTAATAATGCCTGTATTACCAGCACTATCTTTTTTCGCCGTTAACTTAGCGTCAGTATCTACAATAACATTGTTATAGCTGTCACTGTCTGTTAAGCTTACCATGCCGCTCAATGCGCTGCCATCGCTCTTGCCTGCGCCAAGCATTGCGCCTACGTGGAAAACATTGCTGTCGCTGGCAATGGCAATATCGCCGGCAGTAAGTTCAGCGCCTTCTGCAACAACAACGCTTGAATCAGTATCAAAATTCTGATAATTAAAGCTGCCGCCAATACCTAATCCGCCCTTAGCTTCAGCATCTGGCTTCCAAAATTGAGTTTTGCCGGTAATGGTTACATCTTCAATCTCATTAGCAGATTCCAGATTCAAATCCTTACCTGCTTCAAGTTTTGTATATTTGCCTACTTTTACGCCGCTTCTGCCGCTGAAATCGGATACCGCAACGGAACCGCTCGCCGCAAACTTGCTGCTTTCACTGCCGCCTTTGGCAGAAGCCTGTGCAGCTACGTTAGCATAGTTGTTCGGGTCGGCAAAAGCCAATGCATTAGTAACAACAGCCAGTGAATTACTAATTATTGCAGAGGCCGCTGAAAGCTCATTGCTGCCTTGTACAGTATTATATTTAGTCTGCAAATCAACTACCTGGTTATATAAAACCGCTGCTGCCGCTGCCATTTCATAAATTTTATTCATTGTTCCTTCCGCCGTAATGGCATCAGGATTCTTTACAGTCTCGTTAAAATCATTGCTGTAGGTAGTTGTATAGTCCTCCAGGCTTTGTTTAAGGTTTTTAAGGCCATTCATGTATTCTTCCATGCCTTGCTGCTGATATTCATCCAGCTTATCAAATGCAGCTATAGCGTATTCAATATTTTCTATGCTGCGCTGAATTTCACGGAAAATACGCTGCGGACGGTTGTATTCCATTATATTGCTGCTGGTAACATTAATATTACCGGTGGCACTAAGTTCAGCATGTTGTTCTTCGCCGCTGCCGTCACCGTCAGCAAATACAACAGAAGCCTCATTATCCATACCTGCATACACAACACCGGCACCTACCGTTACTGTAGTTGTTGTACCATCAGCCGATTTTTTATAAGAATTAGAAGTACCAGAAGCCGTAAAGCTGTAATCAACTACGCGCACATCGGCATCAGCAGTTATATCTCCGGACGTTGCTGTAACATCAGCCGTTTTGCCAAAAGTTACATTGGCACTATTATTCTCATTGGTAACAACAACTGCTGCCCCAGCTTCAAATTTATCGCTCAATACCTGCGTTATATCAGTCTTACTCTCATCACCAGAGCTGCTGGAGCTAAGAGCGTTTTTAATATTGGTTGTTATATCTTTTACAATTTGGTTATTTTTTACGGCATTTTTAAGTCCGTCAGGGTCTATTGCATTAACCAACTGTGCCTGAATTTTACCCATGCCAAGTTCATTATTGGCAGTAATTGTATTTTCGTCTATTAAATTAGTTGCATCTATTGCAACATTCTGCCCGGTAATATCACCATCTATCGCAATATTGGCATGTCCGTCATGGCTGAATACATTAACTGCAGCCGCGCCAACCGTATTATCGGGCGCAACGGATGCCGCATTAGCATTAAGAAGGTTTACAGTGTCAGCAGTAATATCTACATCGCCGTTTTCAGCATTTACAATGCTGCCGCTGCCAATAATAACATCAGCCGTGTTGCTGCTTTTCGTTACAGCAACTGCTGCCGCAATTAAAGAATTATTAGGCTTACTTGTCGTTGAAGAAATGTTTAAGTTTGCCGTATTGGCTACGCTTTCTTCGGCATAGGCCGCAATATTAACAGCTTTTTCATCATCAGTTTTATTTGCACCCTTAGCTGTAAGATTGCCCTGAATATCTACTTTGGCAGAATTTTCCACATCAGCATAGCCAACAGCTGCCGAAGGAAGGAAAGACCCTACCTGAGATACAGTGGAAACTGTTATAAGTTTGCGCCCATTTACTGCCGCGCCTGCCGTACCGTCCAAAACAGAATTTGCCGTTACGTCAATAACACCCTCAGCAGTTAAATCAGCCTCTTCGCCAATATTAACCTCTGCCTTGCTGCCAAGAATCATTACATTAGCACTAAGAGGAGCACCATATTCCAAAATATTAATTACTTTATCTTCAATGCCCTGCTCGTTATCAACATAAGTATTATCTGCATTAGCAGCTACTTTAATATCCTGACCGGCAGTTATATCTCCCTGCACTTCTACTTTAGCAACGGTCTGAGCATAGTTTCCGGCATCAGCAGCCGGAACAGGTACATAATCAGGTATTTTAGTTTCCAAACCGGTAGTTTGTTCCAAAACTTCTTCTGCAAGGTCTTTATTGCCGTTAGTAGCTTCAGCAGTAAGTTCAGCATTGCCGCGCGCAGTAATAGTGCCATAATTTTCAACCGATGCTTCAATGGTTTTCGATACATCAACATCAGTTAATCCAAGGGCATTACCTATTTCATTAAATGTCTGATCAAGTGTATTAGCATATTCAGCTTTAGCAGCAAGTACAATATCGCCATTACCGCTTTCAACAGCGGTTAAATCACTGCCAAGGCCTGCATCGGCAATTACTTTGCCGCTTGCATCTTTAATATTTACAAGGTCTGCAAAGTTAAATTCATTTCCAGCCGCTGTTTTAATTACAGCAGTATTAACAATCTCACCGGCTTTCGTTCCATCGCTTAAATCAACGCCGCTGACATTTTTGCCTATGCCGATTTTAGCTGCCGCCATTTTAACATCGCCCGTGGCGTTAACTTTGCCCAAAACGCTGATAGTTCCTTCTGCATTCAGCGGTATATTAAGCGCCTGCATACGGTTTAAAGCAGTATTAATATTTGCTTCCGAACCTGAATCAAAAGTCCCTTGCAAACCCTCATAAGTATAGTTATATTCCTGCGAATTAATATCAATTCCTGTAGCAGGCGTCATAACATACAGTGAACCGGTATTAATAACGCCTGATTTGCCAACTGCCATACCGTCTTTGCTCAGGAAAAACAGATTGCCGCCGATTTTATTATCTTTAACTGCGTTTACAGTACCGTTAATATCAATACGGCTGTTAACAAAGTTAACAAGGTTAGCTGCATCAGCTCCGCTTGCACCCTTAGTATTAAAGTACATGTTAGCAATATTGTTAGCGTCCAACTGAAAATCTTTAAAAACATTTACAGCCGCATTGCTGACAACCTTATCTGCCCAAATATGAGTAACATTGCCTTTCACTTCAATACTGCCGTTATTATTAATTTTATTTATGCTCTGTGCAAAGCCAACTATTGGCTGCATAATAAACCCTGCCGCCGTTACGGCAGAAATAATTTTCTGGCTTAACGTATATTTACTTTTGCTGCGCTGAAACTTTCTCGAGATACTCATAAGCCCGTCCCCCTGTTAAAACTGACCGTTAAGCATAAAATGTATGCGGGTTTTATCTACTTCATCTCCGTTAATATCACGCATCAGCGGTATGCCGAGCGTTAAACTTGTATATATTTTGCGGTCGATTGTGCTTTTAATGCCTATGCCGGTGCCTGCCAGCACATGGTCATCAAAAGCACTGTCGCCATAAACTGCACCATAATCAAAAAAGCAAAAGGCCGATGTTGTTTTGGCTTTGTCAAGCGGCACGCTGTATTCCAGGCTGGCGCTGTAACCGCTGTCGCCGCCGAGATAGCTTTCTTCATATCCGCGTACACTGTACATGCCGCCGATATAAAACTGTTCGGCACTTGTAAGGTAATCGTCCGGGCTCCACTGGGCATCAAGCCTTGCGCTTAACATCTGCCCTGCCCTGTAAGCCTTTTGCCAGAAGCCGTTAAAAAAATACTTTGAAAAGTTTTCGTTTTCACCAGCAATATCTTCGCTGTCGCCAATACGGAAGTTATGCTTTTGGTAAATGATGCTGCTTGCACCGTAGTTAGTCATGCTGAAGCCTGCGGTGTAAGATTTTACAGTATCATCAACCCAGTGTATGCCCAAAAAGTCTGTTTGCGAATTTTGGTAGCCGTAATCCAAAGTTGCTTCCGTACGCAGGGTATCCGTAACCACCAGCGGCTGAATAAGCGAAACGCCGTATGCGTTGGAATGGCCTTTAATGTCCAAATCTTCCAGTTCGCCATCCGTAATTTTTACGCTGTTGGTGCTGTAAGTAAGGCCCAGTTTGGTTCCGCTGCGCCCTAACGGCACTGTGTACATGGCGCTGAACGATTTTGTACCGTCGCTGCGCATGCCGCTCATTGTCAGCATATCGCGGCTGCCTGTTAAGCTGCGGTCCGTCCAGAACAGGCCTTCGCGCCATTCGCCGCTCGATTCGCTGCCGGCGTTATCGACATATACATTTATATAATTTTTCTGCGGCTCGTAAGCCGATATTACATAGTCCGTAGTTCCGGGTTCTGCGCCTGCGTGCATAGTAATGCGCAGCTGCACATCATTGGTAGCATTAAAACGCAGAAGGTCATCGTTCAACTCATTGATATTGCTGATGCTGCCGCGGTCAAGCCCGATGCGCCCGGCAATATAACCGTCATTTGTGCTTTCATTGCCGCTGATATGCACGTTGCCGGTTTTGCCTTCAATAATTTTAATTTCCACCACGCCGTTTTTAATGGTTTGCGGCGGCAGATAAGCCCGGCAGGTTAAATAACCTTTTTCGCTGTACAATTCGTTAATGCTGTTTACAATGTCATACAGGCTTTGCAGTGTAACTTCCTGCCCAATGTATTTGCCGGTAATTTCTTTAATTTCCGTTTCGGCAAGTACTTCGCTTTTATCTATTTTTACATCGTTCAATACAAATTTAACAGCATTTTCCGGTGCCTGCTGCTGTTCCTGCCCGCTGCCTTCAACCTCGGCGCGCTGCTTGGCTCTGTCTTCGGCAATCTGGCGTGCCACGCGCTGGCGTTCCATATACTCACGCGTGCGGTTAAGCTGTACGCCCGGGTCATTATAGGCAACACCCGTCTGGCTCCAATTTAAACTTCCGCTTCCATCCGGCAGCGGCGCTGCATAAACAGGTACGTTAACAGCTCCAGATAAAATAAGTGCCGTTAAAATTTTTACAAGTTTTTTAGCCATGGCAATTCCTCTTTCTTATAGTACGTTTTTGTTTCATTTTAATTCGTATTTAACCGTATATATACACATTTATATTCATTTTAATTTTATCATAATTTCATTTCCCAAAGTGCAAATTTTTTCTTTGCACTTTC
>OHNX01000810.1_pt1 | contig 12001 bp, 9 predicted proteins | sample 1569691 | NCBI WGS metagenome assembly OHNX01 (sample SAMEA3879507, study PRJEB24766) | human gut metagenome | biome: human-associated habitat; feature: feces | place: USA | collected 1985/1987
ATCATGGGTGCTATGGTTGCCTTAAACGGCGAAACCATCTTAAGGCTCGGCTGGGTTATGGTTCTGGTTGTAGTGCTGCAAAACTTCGGCGGTTACGCCCTTGGCTGGATGCTCGCCAGAAAAGCCGGCATGGGCAGAGCGCAGTGCACCACCGTTATGCTGGAAGTTGGCATGCAGAACGCAGCGCTTGCCTGCTCGCTCGGTACCCTGCACTTCACCCCGATGGCAGCAGTTCCCGGTGCAATCGGCGGCGTAGTACACCAAATCACCGGTTCGCTTCTGGCTTCCATTTTTGCCGTACGCAATGGCAAACAGGAATCCGCACAGGCTGTTATGCCTGAAGCAGAACCTGCCAAATAATTAACCACGCAGCGCGGAAGGCTGAACGGAAATAAACCGCACCGCGCCTGATAAAACAAATTTGCAGTCTAAAATAAGGGATTTTGTTCGGAACAATAAAACATATAAAGCTGCATTAAAGCAGCTACTTTCCCCCGGCCCCGGTGCTCCGCCGCCGGGGTTTTAATTTGCACTGTTGACAGCGCTGCGGGTGTATGTTATATTTTTATACAGCTGAATACTAAAATTTGCTGTGGATTTTTCTGGCACGGCCATTTTTCGCCACACAGTTGCCTTAACGGGCGCTGTGTGGTTTTTGTTTGAAAGGAGCAAATATGAACGAAAATTTTATGAAGGAAGAACCCGTCCTGCCGCTGATAACTTCAATGGCGCTGCCCATGGTTATCTCCATGATGGTAAACTCTTTATATAATATAGTAGACAGTTTTTTTGTGGCGCAAATAAGCGAAGAAGCCATGACCGCATTATCGCTTGTTTTTCCTGTGCAGAATTTTATTAACGCCGTCAGCATCGGCTTTGGCGTTGGCATTAATGCGCTTATTGCCTATTACCTTGGCGCTGGCAATACCGAAACTGCTAACCGCGCGGCTGTGCACGGCATGGCGCTTTCCGCCCTGCACGGAATTGTGCTTATGGCTGCCTGCATTGCCATTATGCCGCAGTTTTTAAGCGCTTTTACAAATAACGCACAGGTTATAGATATGGGAGTGCGCTATTCCAATATCGCTTTCAGCTTTTCGCTGATAATTATGCTGGGACTGGCGTTTGAAAAAATCTTTCAGGCAGTCGGTAACATGAAAGTTACCATGATTGCGCTAATGGCAGGCTGCATAACCAACATTATTTTAGACCCGCTTTTGATTTTCGGCATCGGGCCGTTTCCCGAATGGGGAATAGAAGGGGCGGCTGTGGCAACCGGCATAGGGCAGATAGTAACGCTTTTAATATACTTGTTTGTTTATACAAAGTATCCTCTGCGCATCAGGTTAAGCCGCAGGTATTTAACGTTCGACACCGGGCTTGATTTTAAACTTTACGCTATTGGCATACCGGCAACGCTGAACCTGGCGCTGCCTTCGCTGCTTGTGTCTTCGCTTAACACCATCCTGGCGGCTTTTTCGCAAAGCTATATTGTAGTGCTTGGCATTTATTACAAGCTGCAAACTTTTTTGTACCTGCCTGCTAACGGCATTATTCAGGGCATGCGCCCGCTGATTGGCTTTAATTACGGCGCGGGCGAGCACGAGCGCGTGAAGAAAATTTACAACACAACACTGGTGCTTAACGCAGGCATTATGCTTGGGGGAACGGCAATTTGCCTGACGGTGCCGGATGTTTTAATGGCTTTTTTTACGGATAACGCTGTAACAGTAGAAGTCGGAGCGCAGGCGCTGCGCATAATCTGTGCCGGGTTTATCGTATCGGCAGTTAGCATAACTGCCTGCGGCGCTCTGGAAGGGCTTGGCAAGGGCGTACCGTCGCTTGTAATTTCGCTTTTGCGCTATGTGGTAATAATTATACCGGCTGCATGGCTGTTAAGCCGCAGCTTTGGCGTACAAGGCGTCTGGCATGCCTTTTGGCTGGCAGAACTTATAACCGCCGCAGCGGCGCAGCTTGTGTATAAAAGGTTTAGTAAATGAAAAGCAAAATACTGTCACGCTACGGTAGTACAAAAATATTCCTAGTGTTTTTGCTGTTGGTATGAAAGCAGGAAAACCATTGTCTGGTTTTTTATTCTGCCTCTGTAAATCTGTAACATAACAAGCCGGGAGTGGTAACGGCGCTGAAGTAACAAAAAAGAATACGGTACGACAGCTTAAAAAAAGCATGGCACATCAGCTGCCATGCTTTTTTGCGTAAATGCGAAGGGCTGACGCAAAATATTTTTATAAATAAATTCGTAACGTCTTGTGGGGGGGTGGTAAAGGCATGATAAAATAATAATATCCATTAATGCTGTTTAATTCAATCTAAAGCATATGCATATGGTTTAGATAAAACAGTAAAAATTTGATGAGGTGATTTTTATGAAACGGAAGAAAAATTTAGAAAGGGCAATTATACTGGGGTTAATTTTAAGTACCGGCGTGTATGGTAGTGCGTGGGCGGCGGAAGTAACAACAGGAGATTTTGAAGATGCCGCAAATGTGCTTATTGAAGGTATAAGTGTTGATGGAAATAATTATACAATAAGTAAGGATACAACTATTAATGGTAATACCACAGGTAGTGCATTAAATTGGTCGTGGTTAGGTAATAAAGTAATTACTGTTGAAAATAATGCAAATTTAACTTTTAATGGTATTCAGTTAAATAATTCGACTATAAAAGGTAACGGTAATGTAACGGTAGAAAATGATAATGGTGGGTTAGCAGTTTTTGTTGGTAGCAACATTCAGGCTAATACATTAACATTAAATACAACTAATGGTAATGGTATTTATCTTTATGAACATGATCTTACGCTTGATGTAGAGCATTTGGTTATTAATTGTACTCAAAATGGGATAATACAAGAAGTTAGTGAAGGAGATATACCACTTACTAAGCCAGTAACAGTTACTATAGATGATACACAATCCATAAATATTAATTCTTCAGGTTATTGGGCATTACGTAATAATGCACAATCAGGAGTAATAAATAATGTATATATGCGTAGTGACAAAGAGGGAAGTATTATTAATTTAATGGCAGCTAATGGCGTTAGTCTTACTTCGGCTGGAGAAACGATTTTGAAAGCAGATAATATTAATATTGGTGCTTTTGAGTATTATGGTGTTTATGCAGGTAGTGGAGGAACGCTTGATATTACTGCTAAAAATGATGTATTTATTGGAGATAATGTAAACAAAAAAGGTGAGTACGTTGTTCAAGCAGCTCAAGTTCAAAACGGAAGCAAATTAATTATAAATGCTGTAGAAGGTAATACAACTATTATTGGCAAAGAAGGTGTATTTACTAAAAGAGATGATACTGGTGATGCATTTATAACTGCTGGGCAAAATAACTACATTTATGCAGGAACTAATACTTTACAGGCCGCTGGTGGAAATATTACAGTTAGTGCAAAAAATAACTTTATTAAAGCTGATACTGATGTAAAAAATAGCAGATTTGATTTTGAATATGGCGACGGAAAAGCAATTTCACCGGAAAATACATCTAGCACTACCGTAACAGCTACTGGCGAGAATGGTTATAATGATGTAAGGGGCGCTGTTGTTGTAGAAAAAGGCGCTTCTACAGTTAATATTACTGGTACAAATAACTATGTTTCGTCAGAATATAAGCAGGTAACAGCTGCTGATGAAGATGAAAGAAATATAGTTTCTGCTGTTTATACAAAGGGTGCAGGTGCTTCTGTAACTATTGACAGTACCGGTGATGGTATAAACGTTATTCAAAGTACCGCTAAAGGTACTGATAGTGAGCATACAATTTGGGCACAACAGGGCGGCAATATTGAAATTAAAGGCAGAACCATTGTTAATGCGCATAATGCTGGTGTAAATACTGACGGTGTGGCTAATGCTGGTAATGCTTATGGTGTTGCCGTTGCAGCAGGTACAGGTGATATTTCTGGTTATACTACTGATGATGGACTTCCTGAATTAACAGGTGATAGAAGCACAGTAACTTTAAATTATAGCGGCGAAAGCCAAATTACAGGCGATATTGTTTCTGGTTATGGCGGCTTGGTAAATATAGGCACAAACAACCTTACCCGCAGCAATAGCAATGGCAGCCTTGTTTTACAAGGCAATGCGCTTGCTGGTAATGGCGGCATTTTAAAACTTAACCTTGGCAATGGTGGGGTTTGGTATGGGCGTGCCGATGATTATGGCGACGCAGGCAGCGAAAATTCTAATGGTTCGCACCAAAGCTTTTACAACCCAGCTTTCAGCAACGAGATTTTGGAAGGCGGCAGTGTAAACCTTACTATGGGCGATGGTGCTAAATGGTATGTACAGGGACAAAGCTGGATTACCAACATTAATACAACCGGTAACGCTCTTATAGATTTAACTAATGTTGGAACTGGGTACGAACATTATAATTCTCATGCGCTGACAGTATATAATTTAAACGGTGGTGCGAATATTAAAATGAATCTTGACGGCGACAGGGATTACAGCGATATGCTGTATATTAAAAACGGTAATGGTACTTATGATATTGAACTTGCCAAAGTTGTAACGGTTGATGATATGTATGCTGCTTCAGAAGACGGCAGTTTTAACTTTAGCGGTTTACGATTTGCTACTGTTGGCGAAGGTTCTGATGTACATTTTAATGTGACGGCAAGTGATCAAGGCGTTAATAATATCCGCTATATAGTTGATACTGATGTTTATAATTCCGAAGGCGAAGATGGCACTAAACATGAAAATTCTGCTTATAACGGTGACGAATTTAGTGCGGAAAAACCGGGCGACAATACGGTTAATGACTTTTTGAACAGTGATGGAAATCCTCCGGCCGAAAATGGTATTGCTTCTTTATCGTTAAATGATATTGAAACATTAGAAGAAAATACCGATAATACAGCGCAGCATCTTAACTACAAATTAGTTGATATGACTACAGAAGGTCTCTCTGACGCCGGCAAAACCATCCTTAATATGAGCCGCGCTAACTACAGCAACGCTATTTATATGGACCGCTTGAACAAACGTTTGGGCGAAGCGCGCTACATTAACGGCGAAGAAGAGGACGGCATGTGGGTACGCATCCGCCACGATAGAATCGGTAAAACCGACGCTTACCGCAGCCAGAATACCATGTATGAACTTGGGGCTATGACCAGAAACAGGAATGCGATAACGGCGAACGCCGCGTAGGCTTTGCAATTGACTACATGCATGGCGATACCGGTTATAACGATATTGCAGGCAAAGGCGAGATTGACCGTTATGGTTTGTGGCTGTATGATACATGGATGGGCGATAAAGGACACTATGCCGACTATGTAGCTAAATGGGGACATCTTGATAACGATTTTGAAATTTACGCGCCTACCACTGGAGAAAAAATTAACGGCGATTACAGCAACAATGTATTCAGCGTAAGTGCAGAATACGGACGCAAAAAAGATATTGGCAACGACTGGTATTTTGAACCTCAGGTACAGGCACAACTGGCACGTGTAACCGGTGCTGATTATACAACTAGTCAGGGTACAAAAGTAAGTGTTGACGGTATCAACAGCTTAATCGGGCGTGCAGGCTTCCGCCTTGGTAAAGACTTTGGCGAAGAAAAACAGAGCACCGTTTACATTAAAGCAGACGTACTGCATGAATTCCTTGGCGACCAGGATATTAAAGCTATGGACGCAACCACAAATGGCAACTGGAGTAAAATAAGCTACGAAAACGAAGGCACCTGGTATGATGTAGGTTTTGGCTTTGCAACCCAGATGAGCAAAAACAGCTATGCCTTCATGGATTTTGAAAAATCCTTCGGTAACGATAATGACGAAACCTACCAGATTAACGTTGGCATGCAGTGGAGCTTTTAATTGAATTTGTAATAAATTAAGTTAATGAAAAAGTAAACTAAACAGCAAAAGGGGGCGTTGGCTCCCTTTTGCTGTTAAAAAACAAATAATAAAAACGAGGTAAAAATGAATCAGGAAAATACAGGGCTTGATGAAATAGTGCTGGAAAAGTTTGCGGCAGGCGGTACGGTAGAGTTTGAAAATTATCTGCCGCGCAGCAGAAGCGGCATGCGCACCTGGGAATTAAAAATAAGGGATGAAGATGGCAGCCGCAGAATTGTGGTAATCCGCGATAGCGGTTTAAACGTTACCGGCACGGAGGTGGCGGTGCAGCCTTTTACAAACCGCGCTGAGCGCAACGAAGAAATTTGCAGGCTTTATGGTGAATGCCATTTGTCGCAGGTGTTTTTGGCCAATTTGTTTAATATCAGCCAACCTGCTGTTTCGGTAATTATTAAAAATTGCAAATTGTGAGCAGTAAAACAAAACGGCATCACGTTTTACGTGATGCCGTTTGTGCTTTATTATGTTCAGCAGGTTCTGCCGGGGTAAACTTTTAAGGCTTCGCCTAAAATGTAAATGGCGCGTTTTAAATCTTCGCAGTTCAGCACGTAAGCAAGGCGTGCTTCGTTAATGCCAAGGCCGGGGGTGCTGTAAAAGCCGTTGCCGGGGGCAAACATTACGGTTTCGCCGTCAACGTCAAAGTTTTCCAGCAGCCAGATGGCAAATTTTTCAGCATCGTCTACCGGGAATTTAACCATTACGTAAAAAGCGCCTTTCGGGTCGCTGGCTGCAACGCCGGGCAGTGATTTCAGCCCTGCGGCAATGGTGTCGCGGCGTTTCTGGTATTCTTTGTTTACTTCTTCCAGATAGCTTACCGGGGTTGTGTAAAGTGCTGCTGCGCCAACTTCCTCCAAAATCGGGCTGCACAGCCTGCCCTGGCAGCATTTGTTAATCTGCTGGCAGAACTCTTTATTTTTGCTGATAATGCAGCCGATACGTGCGCCGCAGGCACTGTAACGTTTGGAAACGCTGTCGATAATAATCAGGTTGTTGTCAAGCTCGGGCATGGTGCCGAAGCTCTTATATTCGCCGCCGTAAACGAATTCGCGGTAAACTTCGTCGGCAATTACGGCAAGGTCGTGCTTAACGGCAAGCGCGGCAATGGTCTGCATTTCTGCTTCGGTGTAAACAACGCCTGTCGGGTTGCCCGGATTGGTTAAGAGAATTGCTTTGGTTTTGGGTGTAATATGTTTTTCAATTTCGGCAGCGTCCGGCAGATGGTAGCCGTTTTCCACGCTGGTGGTTACGGCGTTGATTTTAGCGCCGAACTCGCTGGCAAAAGTTGTATAGTTGGCGTAAAACGGTTCAAAAACCATAATTTCATCATCGGGGTCGCACAAAGCCATAACGGCAAAGGTCAGGGCTTCGCTGCCGCCGTTGGTGATGAAAATATCGCCTGCTTCATAGTTCATGCCTTTTTCGGCATAGTATTTTTGAATTGCTTCAATTAAAAACGGTTCGCCTTTGCTGGCGCCGTAGGCAATAACTTTTTCGTCAAAATTTTTAATGGCGTCCATAAACTGGGGCGGAGTTTCAATATCCGGCTGGCCTATGTTAAGATGATAAACTTTTTTGCCTGCTTTTTTTGCGGCATCTGCATAGGGCGCCAGCTTTCTGATAGGTGATAATTTTAAATTTTGTACACGCTGGGAAATTTTCATATCGGGTGCTCCTCACTTAATAAATTTACAAAACAAAAAATTGTATGCCGCTATTATACCATAAAAAACGCGGCAAGTTCAGCCCTGCCGCGTAAAAATAATGTATACAATTTTAAATTATCTGTTCCAGGGTATGGCGCGGTTTTCTGCCCATTGCAAAAGCAGGTTAAACACCAGCCCCAAAAGCGAAAGCACAATTACGCCTGCCATTAAGCGGTCGGTAATCATCAAATCGCCGTAATGCAGTATCAGCGCGCCGATGCCCTCCTGTGCGGCAATCATTTCTGCGGCAACCAGAAGCAGAAGCGAGGTTCCTGCCGCAAGGCGCAGCCCGGCAAAAATCATGGGCAGGGCTGCCGGAAGCACAACTTTTTTTAAGGTCATCCAGCGGGTGGCGTTAAAGCTTACGGCTACCTTAATTAAAAGCGGGTCTACATTTTTTACGCCGGAATATGTATTCATCGCTACCGGAAAGAACACGCCCAGCGCGATAATGGTTACTTTGCTGAGTTCGCCGATGCCGAGCCATAAAATAAACAGCGGCAGCAGCGCAATTTTAGGTATCGGGTACAGCGCGTTTACAATGGGCGAGCCAATGCGGTCAATCAGCGCGGAAGTGCCGGTAAAAAGCCCTACGGCAAGGCCGATAACGCTGCCAAGTACAAAGCCAAGAACGATGCGGTACATACTTGCAGCAAGGCTTGCAGCTATTTCTCCGCCCGCAACCATAGCGGCAAGCGCGCTTAAAATACCTGTTGGTGAAGGCAGAAACAGCGGCGAAACAATGCCTGCGCGGCAGATGAGTTCCCAGATTATCAGCAGCACAATGACGGAAAGTGCGGAAACCCAGACCGGGTAAGTTTTTTGCCAGCTGTGCATTTTATCGGTAATTTTATATTCATTCATTGCCTTCCACCTCCATTAAGGCTGCGCGTGCGTCTTTGCTGATGTGTTCCCAGATAATGCGGATATATTCGGCAATTTCTTCGGTGTGCTGTGGCAGTTCGCGTTCTGCGCGCGGTATGCCGATATTTAAAATGCGGCTTATTTTGCCCGGGCGGCGCGAAAGCAGCACAACACGGTCGGCAAGCATAACTGCTTCCTGAATGTTATGGGTTACATATAAAGTACTGAGGCGCGTTTTATCCCACAGGGTAACAAGTTCTTCCTGCATAATGGTGCGCGTCTGTGCATCCAGCGCACTGAAAGGCTCGTCCATCAAAAGCAGGTCGGGGTTAATTACAAGGGCGCGGGCAATGCCTACGCGCTGGCGCATGCCGCCGCTTAAATGGTGCGGCAGTGCTTTTTCAAAGCCGGTTAAGCCAACAAGGTTTATGTAGTGGCTTATGCGGTCTTTTTGTTCCTGCCTGGGCACGCCCATTGCTTCCAGCCCAAAGGCGATATTATCGTAAACGCTGCGCCATGGAAAAAGCCCCGTTTCCTGAAAAACAATGCCGGTGCGCGGCACATGCCCCTGCGGCAGATGCGTGAAGCTGGCGCTGCCGCTTGTCGGCGCAAGCAGCCCGGCTGTGATGTTTAAAAGTGTGGATTTGCCGCAGCCGGACGGGCCTACCAGGGCTACAAATTCTTCTTCGTTTACGGTAAGGTTAATATCCTGCAAAACAGCCAGGTTATGCCCCGTGCGCGAAACGAAACTTTTACTTACGTTGTCTATAACGAGTTTCATAAGTGCCTCCAAATAAAAAGGGCGGAAGCTGTTCCGCCCTTAAATTGTTACTGTGCCAGTGCTTTTTCCAGCAGAGTGGTATTTGCTACTTTGGCAGGGTCAATGGTGCCCTGCATCATACCGTGTGAAGAATACCAGTCAATCTGTGTTTTAATATCGTCCGCCATAAGTTTGCCGTCGCGGTCAATGTACGGCAGGCCAAGTTTAATATCACCGGCAGGGGCTTTTACGTATTTGGCAATAATGCCTACAACTTCATCAAGCTTTTTGGGGTCTTTCTTTTCAACTGCTGCTTCGTAATAATAATGGCAGGCCTTGTTATAGGCTTTTAAAAAGCGGATGTTGGCGTCTTCGTTTTTCATAAATTCAGGCGAGAAGAACAGTGCGGAAGTCTGATAAGGAATGATGTCGCCAACCTGCACAATGGTTTGCGCCGTGCCCGCGGTCTGCATTTTTGTGATGTTGGGCTCGTTTAAAATTGCGCCGTCAATCTGGTTGCTTTCAAGCGCTGCCATTACGGCGCTTACTTTGCCGAGCGGTACAAGTTCCACGTCGTCGAGGCTCATGCCTTTTTGTTCAAGCATTCTGCCCAGCATATAATGGAAGGTGGAACCTTTCTGTGTAATGCCGATGCGTTTGCCTTTAATGCTTTCCAGGCTGGTAAAGCCGTTATTATAAGCGTTTGCTGACGCAACAAGTGCAGAAGAAGGGAAGCCTTTTTCTTCGCGGCCTTTATCGGCAACAATTGCCAGCTGCTGGCCGCTTGCCGCCATGTTAAAAAGGCTTGCTGTAATGCCGGTTGCGCCTACGTCAACCTGCGAAGAAGCAGTTGCAACGGCTATGGGGTGTGCCGCGTCAAACCATTCCGGCTGTATTTCTATATTCTGTTCGGCAAAAAAGCCTTTGTCCATGGCAATAAAAAGCGGCGCGCTGCTGGTAAGGCGCAGCATGCCGAGCTTAACCTGCGCTTTGGCCGCTGCTGGTGCCTGCTTTTCGCTGCTGCCGCAGCCGGTAAGGGCAAATGCCAGGCAAAGTGCTGCCAGTAAAAACAGTAATTTTTTCATCGTCATCATCCTTTGCGTAGTTAGTGGTTGTCAGCATAACACTGTGTAAGCGTCTTATCAGTTATTTTACATCAAAAAACCGATAAATGCACTACTTTTATTAAAAAATACACTGTAAAACTTATTTTTGTTTACTGAGCAGGTTTTACTTTTGTTATCAGCGCGATGTTGGTATAATATAATTTGTAATGCTGTAAATAACGGAGGCTATATTTATGAAATGTAATAGATTTTTTGCTTTGGCGGCAGGTTTTATTTTGGCGGCGGGGCATGGTGCGGCTTTGGCCGCAGAACCTGTGTGCCTTGCCAGCATTGAAGCGGATACCGACGGCAACGGAACGCAGGAAACCGCCGAGCTGTGGGGCAGTAAACTTACGGGAGGCAGCAGCTATTACGGCGATTTGCTGCTGATGATTAAAGGCGGCAGCGGCAAACTGATAACCGCCTATACGCCTTCGCTTGAGGGCGGCTATGCCAATATTTTGCAGAAAGGGCATTTTACAGGCAAGGGAGAGCAGATTATTGTGCGCTCTTTAAGCGGGGCGGCACAGGAAATGCAGGTGCGCATTATCGACGCAGCGCTGCCCAATGCCGTGCAGGAAATTTATACCGGCAGCGATAATCTGGGCGCAGCCGTTAACGCTGCTTTTAAGCCCGGTTTTAAAACGGAATTTATTTTTGAAGATTTTAAAGACGGCGTGCGTACGGAAGCCGTTGAATACGGCGTTCTGCCGCACGAAAAAGATTACTATATTAACTGCGGGCTGTATGATGAAAACGGAAATTTGTTAAAGCCCTACCGCAAGCCGGAAAGCCGCATGAGCGGGGTTACCGTTATTGCAGACCCCGAAGGCATGGACAAACTTGCAACCTTGCAGACCGTAAGCGGCACAGGCAGCGAGGACACGCTTGCCAAAATTGCTGCCGAATGGGAATATGACGGCGGTTGGCAGTTGAAGGACCGCGAATTATATACGCAAATCGTGCAGAACGGTGAATTTCGCCGCAACCTTGTTTTCGGCAACGGCATGCTTTATAAGCAGCAGGCAGTAATGGACGGCAGCAGCGTAACTTATCCGCTGATGGCGGTTGAAGGCAAACAGGAACTGCAAAACACCATTAACAGCGAGCTGGAAAAAGTTTGGCAGCCCTATGCCGCAGCGCTTGGCAAAAAAAACTGCGAGCTTGATTATACGGTGCCTTTTGCAGGTTCGGACATGATGTCGCTGATGTTTTTCGGCGTAATGGGTGAGGGCAGCGAAGAAATTTTTGAACGCCTGCCGCTGAACATATCGCTCAGCGATGGTAAAGTCCTTGATATAAGCGATGTTCTGGATGTTGAAAACCCGGATTTATTGCCGGTGCTTGCTCTGCTCGGCGCTGAAGATAAGGTTGATTTTACCAAAGAAGTGCCGAATTCCTGGTATTATAATGGAAAGAATCTGGTGTTCTGCCAAAAGATGAAAGACGGCACGGGCTGGAATGAAGCCGCGATACCGGCATCCGAACTTGAAAAATTTATGCTTAACAAAAATTTGCTGAAAAAATAACAAAAAATAAACAAATTTGCCACAAAGGAACTGACTGAAGAGTCTAATAGCGAAAAACAGAGAAAATAAAAGCAACGATAAGTAAAATTAATGAAATTTGCTAAAATTAAGGTTTG
>OHNX01000823.1_pt1 | contig 11896 bp, 26 predicted proteins | sample 1569691 | NCBI WGS metagenome assembly OHNX01 (sample SAMEA3879507, study PRJEB24766) | human gut metagenome | biome: human-associated habitat; feature: feces | place: USA | collected 1985/1987
GTTGTCGGCAAGTTGCTTTCCCCAAGAGGAAGGACGAAGCGAATAGAGATATTTTCTTTGCTGTAGGCTTTGTGGGTTTCAGTTTTTGCGGTAGCAGCACCTACAATCGCGCCTACAGGACCAGCAACGGCTGCGCCTATTACTGCACGCCCAATGCCGCCCTTGGTTTCGGTCACCGTCAGATCGTCAGGCGCATCCGATTCGTACCCTGCGACTTCATCAAAACTGTAAATCATGCGTGGGCCTTTATCACCACTGCGGTGTCCAAAGTAAAACAGCCGGTTGACCTTATCGATAGAGACAAAGAGTGCATCGCGGTCAAAGATGGAATCGGTCTCTTTAAATGTTCTGCGGCGGCTGTCCAGTGTAACCCAGTAGTCCGCAAGGGCGGCTGTTGACTGCTTTGCTGCCCGGATGCCCAATTTTGAAAAGAAAAAGTTACTGCATCCGGCGCAGATCAGGCCGTCAGCGCTCTTCTCCCGGTTCAGCAAGCCCAGCTTAACGCCGCATATGGGACAGATGTTCGCCATGATTACACCTCGTTTTTCATTTCTTCTCTAGCTTTTTCAAGCTTTTTGAACTCGCTTTGAATGACCGATTTCAGATCATCGTTAAGATTTCCCGCGAGCAAATCAACAGAATCTTTCCAACGCTGGTTAGAGTTCATGCGGCCACGATCTGTTTTTAGAGAACAGATTTTGTCCATCTGGGCGCTGGATGAATTCTCTAAAACGATTTTAAAAAGATCCCTTGCGTGAATTTCCACATTCCACAAGAGCAGTGAAGGGCTGTAGCTGAATTTGACACCATTTATTTCAGCTGCCGCAAGCTGCTTTAAATCTCGCTTGATTAAATCTATCTTGTCAAAAAATATGGATATGTCTTTTGCACGCTCAAGAATCAAAAAATTATCCAGCACTCTCCGCATAAGAGTTTGCAGATATCCAACAGGAAGCAAATCCACTCTTGAGATGTCGATATTAAGGGCATCCGCCACGCGGTCAAGACTGTTTCTAAAACCGACTTCATCCCATTTCAAATACGGCTTGTTTGGAAAGTTTGGATAGCATTCTTCTATTCGTTTGCGAATAGCCGCTTTTTCTTCTTCGGTTAAATCCTCACTGCTGTAAACAGGGCCGTATCTACGTGAAAAAGATAAGTCTACATCGGAGCGCTGTTCTTTGTCAGCGGCCGGATCGCCAACCGGAACGCTGGTGGATGTTTTCTCAGCAGGCTTCTTTTTGAAAATCAAATCCAAAAAGCCCATACCGCAACACCTCACACATATTAAATTTACATTACATAGGAGGAATCAGAATGAACACCACAGATCGACAAGGCTACATTGACGCAATTATCAAACTGCTGGAAAAGGCAGACCCGCACAAGCTGCGCCTGATCTGGGTGTATGCCAGCAGGCTGATAAAATAAATCAAGGTAGCAAAAGAAGGGGAACCCTTACGGGTTTCCCTCTTTTTTTTGCAGCTTTTCAGCCATACGCTCCAAAAGCTTCCAGTCCTCGGGCTCCAGCTCTGCCAGCATCTCCACAAACCGACGTTTGAAATCGTCGCCCTCATTTTCGGTGATGTCACCGAGAAAGGCGGCAATTTTTTCTGATCGGGTGATCTGGTTGAACATCTCCCCTTCGCCTGTCCGCAGCCACGTCTCGTTGACGTTGAACTCACGGCAGATATCGGAGATCGTTCGATCACTGGGGACTCGTGTGCCGCTTTCGATCATCCACATAAAGTTACGGGATAGACCTACTTGCTCTGCAAACTTCTCTTGCGTAAGGCCTAAGCTCTTGCGGACAAGTGCGATTCGTTCGTTCATTTACTTGCCCTCCTTACGCTTCATATTATAGTGCAAAATTCTAACTATGTCAACTTATTTTTGAAAAAAATCCGAAAAAATGCTTGTAAAATCTAACTGAGTGTGCTATACTAATCTCACAAGGTTAGCAAACGCAAGCAAACAGGAGGACAAAAAAACATGGAGCGCATGAGCATCGACCAAATCAAATCCGCAGCAGACCCGGTGGCTGCTTGCAAAGAGCAGATTCGCCGCTGGAAGATTTCCTACTCCCGCTACTGCGGGAGCCGTAAGGGCGGGATGTGCTACGAGAGGCACATTAAAGAGCTGTACGAGCTGCTGAAAGAGCTGGAGGGCTGAGCGATGGAAGAAGTAAAGAGCCGCCGTCACACTCTGACGGACGAAGAGGTAGAACAGCAAATTGCGCTGCTCCGGGATGACCCGGACGTGCGCCTGGCTCAGAAGGCCACCCGCGTGGCGTATCGCCGACGCCGGTATCTGTACAACTTGCAGGCGGACAAGCGGCGCGGCACACAGCTGCGCGAGGCCGGTATCACCTACAAGATGCTGGACGAGCAGGAAAAGCTCATGGGCAGAACGGAGGAATAAACGATGACCAAGACCAATTTTCGAAAGGCGCTTGCAATCGCAGACCTCGGCAAGGCTTACACTTACACCGAACTCAGCCGAAACGGGAACTCAAACGAGTACCTTTTTCGGCGTGACCACGATGGTTACACGCTCCGAAATGAGACCACCGGTTACACGGTCTTTATGGGCGAGAACCGCAAGTTTGCCGAAGAGATTATGGTACATTGACCCGCCTGATGATGACCCTGTGGCAAGGGTCGAAACCACCCGGCAGCCAGCCGGGCAAGGTCGTGGGTGCCAACCACAGAAGGAGTTGATTTTATGGCAAAGGCAAAGAAGAACCGCACCGATCTGGCCGCAGAGCGGTACAGCATCCCCATTGACGGGGCCCACGCTGCGGACGCACTGGTGAATGAGCTGTTTGATTCGCTGGATCCGCGCGACAAGCAGACCCTGCTCTGGATGGGCATGGGCATGGCCGCTGTTCGCAAGAATGACCGCGGCGTCCAGCGTGACGGGGTGGCGTGATTGGAGGTGAAAGCATGGACAATTTAAAATCGCTGATTCCTGGTCAGCTACGATAACCCGGAACGCCCCACGGTGAGCGGCCGGGAGCTGCATGAGTTTTTACAGGTCGGTACGAAGTACGCCGACTGGTTCAAGCGGATGTGCGAAGGTGGACTCTTTACCGAGCACGTTGACTTTGAATCTTGCTTCTCAAATTTGGGAAGCGAAAAACAGCACGGTGGTCAGAACAAGATTGACCACCAACTCACCATCCCAATGGCCAAAGAGCTCTGCATGATCCAGCGCAACGAGCGTGGCAAGCAGGCCCGGCAGTATTTCTTGGCCGTGGAGGCGCAGTGGAACAGCCCGGAAGCGGTCATGCGCCGGGCGGTGCTTATCGCCCAGAGGCAGAACGACCAGCTCAAGGCTGTAAACAAACAGCTTTTGGCAGAGAACAGCGACCTGAAGCCAGATGCAGAGTATGCCAGGGCCGTGTGCATTGGCGATAACTGCCGGACGGCTACCAGCATTGCAAAGGATTACGGCATGAGCGGCGAGAAGCTGAACAGCATCCTGCACGGGCTGAAAATCCAGTGGAAGAACAGCGACGGGCAGTGGGTGTTATACGCAAAGTATAGCGGCAAAGGTTACACCAAAAACCGCAAAGGCCGTCCGTTTGAGCACAACAGTGGCAAGATCACCACGCCAAACACCACCGTTTGGACGGAAGCGGGCCAGCGGTTCATTTATGAGCAGCTCAAGGCCATTGGCCTGACGCCCAGCATCGACCACAAAGAGAATGTGGAACAGACCACGTTTGAAATGGGTGCGTGACATGGCGCTGAACTGCATGAACGGTAAAGGAGGAGCAAGCATGAAAAAAGTTATTGTTGGCGTAGCGTCCGTATTGGCAAGCGCTTTGCTGATGGCCGGATGCAATAAGCAGGTTATTGACCTGACCTATGAATACAACTGGGCACAGCTGAAAATGCCCGACGGAACGATTGTCGAGGGCAATGTCGAAAGCTGGTGCGACTATGAAGGCGACCAGCTTCAGGTTGTGATTGACGGTGTGACCTATCTGGTTCATTCGTCCAACATTGTTATGCGTCATTGACGCAAGGAGGATCTTTATGAAAACCACGATGCGCGATAAGGTTTGCCAGCTGATTGGCAAGTATCAGTTCTTGGAAGAGGACTTCCGTTCAAAGTCGTTTTTCAAGTCCGGGCCATTTTGCAGCCCGTATGGCCAGTCGGAGGAATCTATAAAAGCGAAGATGTGCGGCCAGTTCTTGGCCGACCTGAAGAACCTGCTGGAAGAGGACGAGGTGAGTGACCATGAAGCTTGAAGACAAAATCAGGGCGCTGATCGCTCAGTACCAGAAGCTCCAGCAGCGCCATCAGTTCCACGCACAGAACGCCTATTACAAGTTCCAGTCGGATATGTGGCAGGCCATGGCCGATGATTTTGGCATCATCGTGGAAGACCTGCAGCAGGCACTCTATTGTGCAGATGATGTGAAGCCCCAGGAACGGCCGGAGCCAAAGAATCCGGAAGCCTGGCACAAGCTGAACACCGCCACCGCCAGAAAACTTGTTGGCAAGGAGGTGGCGCACCGTGGCTGAGGCATTGATGATCGTTGCGATCCTCGCTGTGCTGCTGGGTATCTCGTGGGGTGTTACCTGCGCCGCCGTGTGGGCCATCTGCACGCTGATGCATTGGACGTTCACCTGGGCCACCGGAACGGCGGCGTGGATTGCGCTGCTGCTGGTTGGCAGCTTTTGCAGCAGCTCTAAAAAGTAAGGCGCACAATGGAAGAAGAATGGGCACTGTAACGAGATACAGGGAGGAAAATAACGCATGAGTGAGAAAATAATTGCCTATAAGGGCATGAATGCTGACATGACTTGCAGAGGCAAACAGTACGAGGTGGGCAAGATCTACCACGAGGATAAAGCGGTCTGCTGCCACGCTGGTATGCACGCCTGCGAGAACCCGCTGGATGTGCTGCACTACTACAAACCGGACGGAAAGAGCCGCTTCTTTGAAGTAGAATGCAGCGGAGACATTAGCCGGGAAGATGGAAAAGACACAAAGCTTGCATGTACTGAACTCAAAGTGACAGGAGAAATCAATCTGGCAAAAATCCTGAAGCTTGGAGCAGAAGCTACGATTAAGCGTGTAAACAAAAAAATAGAGGAGGCAAAAGACAAATCTAAAACTGCGGCTGGCGACTTCTCGGTGGGCTCTGCGGCTGGCAACTCCTCGGTGGGCTCTGCGGCTGGCTACCGCTCAAGAGCAGAGGCACTTGGAGAAGACAGCATTGCTGTTGCAAACGGCGCACACAGTAAGGCACGCGGCGCAATGGGCTGCTATCTGGTACTGACCGAGTACGATAATAACGGAAGCATGATCTGTGCCAAGATGTCCCAGGTTGATGGGAAAACCATCAAGGAAAACGTCTGGTACATCCTCAAAAACGGCGAGTTTGTGGAGGTTCAGCCGTAAACGGTAAAAATAAGCACTGGCTTGAGCAGCGATGGGACAAGCTCCAGCCAGTGCGCCTGAAACACATTCAGGAAAAACGGAAAAGAAAGGAGAATCCGCATGGAGCAGATGCAGAGGCAAAGGCCCCCGACGCCCGGAATCGGAATCCACGACTGCTGCGAGATTCTGAGGGCAAATCAAATCTCTAAGACAGAAGATATCTTGCGCGACCAGATCCAGGCGGGCCTTTTTACGTGGGCTGTTCCCTCCATCGTCACGAAGGAGCACCCCCGCCCTGCCCCGGATATTTCCCGCGCCCGGTTTATTGCGTGGATAAAGGATTTTTACATGCTGGATGAGGTGATAACACCATGATTCGAGTTTATGCATTTTATACGGCTGGCGTCGCAGCGTTTGTGCTGGCCGTTATGGCCGGAGGCGGCATTGAGAACGCTGCAGGTCTGGTTTCACAGCTTTGTTACATTGCATTGAGCGTGATTCTGCTTGGCTCTGGTTTGTGCCTGTGGGCGCTTGGATTGACGCGAGAGCGGGAGATCAGAGCCGCCAGCAGGAAAGTACACAAGCCCCACGCGCGGCCCCAGAGAATGGAGGATGAACGATGGAGAGCGTGACGCATTTTCATGTTTATGCCTACCACAAAAAGGGCGGATACGATGCCAAGCGCTTCGAGGGAGAACCCATCGACGCCAGAGCAAAAGCGACACACTATGCGGACATGATCGCTCACACTTGCGATTATGCGGAGGTTCGAGACGCGGTGGGAAATGTGACTTATACTGTCCGTGACCCGCAGGGCAAGCTTGCAAAAGGTGGTGAAGCGAAATGAATCAGGCGGCAAAAAGGGCACAGATCAAAGACCTTTCAAACAAAGCTGAGGGTATTTTCCATTATATTGGGACCGATAACGTACTTTTTCGCCTTATCAGCACTGGAAACGAGCTTACAAGTGACGTGAATCATGCTGTAGCGCTTTTTACCAATTTTGCGCGATATGAAAAACTTGGTGACCAGGAGACGAGAAGCGTCATCAACTCAATTTACAGAAGAGTCGGGAAGCTCATGTGCTTGATTGACGTGATTCACGCGGCGGCAGGCGAGCAAATCATGCCGGAGCCGTATGAGTCTATAGATTTTTGTTACATGACAGAATATCGCACCTTGCTCAGGGAAGCGGTTATTAAAGGGATGCCGGACAACTACAAAGGACCTCAGCAAAATCCGTTTCAGGTAAGGCTTGTAAAGCCTTCCATTGCGTATGGTGCGATTTTTTTACAAATTTTATTCGGAAAGAAGAGCCTCGAGACAGAAAAATTGTTTTTCGGTGCACGCAGTCAGAGCTCGATTCTATCATTCGATACGCCAATATTATCGACATAAAATTCAAAGAGGAGGATATTCATCATGCCTGAAAACGAAAAAACACCCGTTGAACAGCTTCAAATGGGGCAGGTTGAGCCGATCGTAAAGGCTCCCGTACATGACCCCGCTTCGCAGTCCGCTCCGGTGCTTCGCCCTCAGAATCAGACATACGCTGAAAAGGTGCAAGGGCTTACTGCCGGTGAGCGTGATTGGATGCTTGCAAAATCTAAAGCAGCAGCGCTGGCACAGCTTCCGTCCGGCTTTTTGCCGCAGCAGTACGCCGGAAATCCTGGAGCTTGCGCAATTGCCTGTGAAATGGCACAGCGCATTGGCGCAAATCCAATTTTTGTGATGCAAAATCTGTATGTTGTTCATGGGATGCCGACATGGAGTGGCAAAAGCTGCAAGGCACTGATTGACAACAGCGGATTGTTTGCAGGGCGAACTCATTACCGCATGGATGGAGAAGAGGGCAAAAACACCTGGGGATGCCGCCTTGTGGGCGTTGACAAACTGACTGGGGAAAAAGTAGAGGGCCCAAAAGTGACCGTCCAGATGGCAAAAGATGCCGGATGGTGGGATAAAAATGGGAGTTACTGGCCTAAAATGACCGAAATGATGCTGAAGTACCGCGCCGCCGCATATTTTGCACGCGCTGAGTGCCCGGAGCTTCTTATGGGTGCAAATGTCGATGACGAATCGGACGATATCGGCAGCAGTGAAAATATGGAGGAATGATACATGCTTAATGTTGTTGTATTAATGGGCCGTCTGGTACGCGACCCGGAACTCAAGACCACCCAGAGCGGGAACAGCGTGTGCACATTCCGCGTCGCCGTTGACCGCAGTTATGCTCCGCATGGCGAAGAGCGCCAGGCGGATTTCATCACGGTCACCGCATGGCGCAAGACGGCGGAGTTTGTCTCGAAGTATTTCCAGAAAGGCAGCATGATCTCCGTGCAGGGTCGTCTGGAGACCCGTCAGTATCAGGACAAGAACGGTAACAACCGCACGGAGACCGAGGTTCTTGCCGCAGAAGTCGGCTTCTGCGGCCCCAAGGCGGCAGATAAGCCCGCCACGGCGTCCTACGAGAAGCAGACGGCGAATCATGTGCGAGAAGCAAACGCCGCGCACAGCGCCCCGCAGCAGCCTCAGAGCTACGCACAGGGCAGCGCCGACGACTTCGCCGAGATTTCCGACGCGGACGATATCCCCTTCTGATTTTGGCAGCTGTGCTATCTGGCTATACGGGCGTGCAAGGGAGGTGAAAACGCATTGGCTACAGGAAAACGATACTACTGGATCAAGCTGAAAGAAACGTTCATGACGTCTGACACCGTTGATTTTCTGATGGGCCAGCCTAATGGAGCACAGTATGTGGTGCTTTACCAGATGCTCTGCCTGATGACGGCAAACACAAACGGCAAGCTGTCCAGGCAAATCGGAGATGTCATTATTCCGTATGACCCGGAAAAGATTCAGCGCGATACAAAGTGGTTTTCCGTGGACACTGTCCGCGTTGCACTCGGGCTTTATGCAAAACTTGGCCTTGTTTACCAGGACCAGGACGGTACATTGGTGCTGACGAACCACTCTGAGCTGGTCGGAAGTGAGACGGACTTTTCAGCACAAAAAAGACGGCAAAGGTCGAATCAACGTGAAATTACTGTAGGAGACTATGGACAATGTCCACGGAAGTGTCCACAAGATGTCCACGAAAATGTCCATACAGATATTAGATATAGAGATAAAGAGATATATATAGGCGCACAAACGCCCTCTCCCCATCCAAAATTAACCCGATTTCAGCCGCCGGACATGGAAAGCATCACGGAATATTTCGCCCAAAAAGGCGGAACGAACGCCCAGGCGGAGCGGTTCCGTGATTTCTATGAGTCCAACGGTTGGAAAGTGGGTCGTAATCCAATGAAAAACTGGAAAGCAGCTGCATCTGGGTGGATTTCACGGGACAGGGACAAGGAAAAATCGACATCAAAGCAGCAGTATGAAGAAAAAACGTGGGAGGATTTGTAAGTGGAACTTGATATTCAACGCATTCTGCTGGGTGCGATTCTGATTGATGACAGGCTTGCCCCGTATGCGCTGCCGGATTTGAGCGTTGAGCACTTCCGGCCGGAGCTGCAGGACACGTTTGCCGCAGTGCAGGGATTTTGGGAGGCAACCGGGAAGCTGGATGTTTTGCAGATCATTTCCCGGTATCCGATGCAAAAGGAAACGGTGCTGGCCTGCGTGCAGTTGTGTGAAAACGAATGCGTTCGCCTGACGTCTGAACGTGTGGAAGAGTGGACGCGGGAGATTCTGAAAAATGCGGCAAAAGACCGATTTCAGAAGCTGGCGATGCAGGCGGTCGATGCCTCTGTAAGCTATTCCGATTTGCCAGACCTTTACCAGAAGATGGGCGAAGCGCTGAATCTGAACACCGAAAAGAGCGATTTCAAGAGCGTTGGAGAGCTGCTCGATGAATACATCCGGGAACTCGATAAGAAACCGAAGTACATCCTCACGGGCCTTTCCAAGCTGGACGAAAACCTGCACCTTGTCCCCGGAAATTATTTCATCATCGGCGGACGCCCCAGCGCGGGCAAGACGGCGCTCAGCCTACAGCTTGCTGCCGGAATGGCGAAGCAAGGGATCCGGGTGTGCTATTTCAGTCTGGAGACAGACCCGGAGACACTGCAAGCCAGATTGATCGCAAACCAGCTCTATGCGCCGCTCTCGGCGGTAAAAAACAAAACGCTGTCCATGAATGAGCTTGACCGCCTGGCGGAAATGAAGCGCTGGCCGCTGTTTATCCGCTCTGCGGCGGGGAAAAACGTCGCCTGGATGAAAGCCCAGGCACTGCGGATGAACGCCGAAATCATCTTTGTGGACTATCTGCAACTGATTCATGAGCGAAGCGGCAGTGACCGCTATACCGCAATCACAAGCATTTCCATTGCTTTGCATGAGCTGGCACAGACAACGGGCATCCTTGTGGTGGCGCTGGCCCAGCTGAACCGAAACGCGGCCCGGGCGGAGCCGTCCAACGCGGATTTGCGAGAATCCGGGCAGATTGAACAGGATGCAGACGCTATCCTGCTGCTGTCTGCGGACGGAAGCACCTATTTCAGCTGCCTGAGCAAAAACAAAGAGGGCCGGGTAGGAAAGGTGAATCTTGATTTTGACAAGGTGACCCAGCGGTTTACCTGTATCGTCGGGGATGATTAAGAGGAGGCGAGAAAAATGGATGAAGTGAGGTTTATTAACGCAAATGCGCTTTGCCAGCATATCCAAGACTGGAAAACCAGATGCCAGGAGCTGCACAGGCACAGCGTCGGCATGTATCACATGATGATATACGAGGTGCTGTGCCAAGTGCTGGATGTCATTAACGATACGCCCACCATTGACCCGGAGAGCTTGCGACCGACGGCAAAGTGGATTATTGTGCGGCGCATGGCAGATGGTGCTGAGTGCAAGTGCGGGAACTGCGGACGCAAAGAGGTTTTTACAACATTTGACCGGCACACGGAACATACTTATTGCTGCCGCTGCGGGTGCAAAATGGAAGCAGCGGTTGGAATCGAGGTGCGCAAAAATGACGATGACGCCGTGTAAAGGCTGCGCTGACCGCCACCCGATCTGTCACGACAGCTGCCCCAAATACGCCGAGTTCAAGCGCCAGCGCGGCGCAGAAGCCGCTTACACCCGAGAAATGCTGGACACAGGCAAGGTCTACCACTACGACCACGAGGACCGCCACCGGGAGCGGGGCCGCAAGAAGTACATGGGAGCGAACGGAGGAGCGGACAGATGAAAGCTGTGCTTTTGAGCATTCGGCCTGAATGGTGCGACCTCATCATTCGGGGGCAAAAGACCCTTGAGGTGCGCAAAACAAAGCCTGGGAATCTAAAGACTCCATTCAAGTGCTATGTCTATTGCACGAAAAGCAAATCCAAAATAGGCTGGCTCATAATTGACCCGGGCAAAGGATGGAAGCGGTTAGATGGAAATATCATTGGCGAGTTTACATGCGATAAAATCGAACGAGCTTTGATTCAGTATCCAGCGCAACGGGACGAGTTTGATGAACGATTTGCCAAAGATTCGTGCGTATCCTACGATGAGCTGCATCGCTACGCATCACAAAATGCACTCTACGTTGACCTGTTTTTCTGGCATATTTCAAACTTCAAACTCTACGAAGAGCCAGTAAGGCTTAAAGATTTCTGGGCGATACAACCCTGTACGCATCGCGGAGACTGTTGCACCTGCCGCAGATGGAACGCAAAAAAGCTGATTTGCCGGGGAGAAGTATTCGGAATCGAACGCCCGCCGCAAAGCTGGTGCTACGTGGAGGATGGTAGATGAAACTGACCCTCTACGGCGACCCGCGAACCAAGAAAAACTCTGTTCGCATCCTCAAAAGCCGCTCAGGCGGGCGCTTTGTGGCCCCAAGCAAGGCCTACGTGGATTATGAGACGGACTGCCTGCGGCAAATCAAAAGGCCGCACAGCCCCATCTCTGCCCGCATGAACGTGAGGTGCGTGTACTACATGAAGACCGCCCGCCGGGTCGATCTGGCAAACCTCATCGAGGCGACCACGGACATTCTGGTGAAAGCCCGCGTTCTGGAGGACGACAACAGCAAGATCGTTGCCGCCCACGATGGCAGCCGGGTGGACTACGACAAGCAAAACCCAAGAGTGGAGATCTGGATTGAAGAAATGGAGGAATAGAACGTGTCTCAAATATTTGGTATTTTGCTTTTTGTCTTTTTGATGTCAATAACCGCATGGGGGCTATTTCTTGACTTCAAAAACCCATTCAAGCCACAAAAAGACCCTCGGCTGTGCGAAAGATGTATCCACTTGAGCAAAAAGTTCCCGGATGAAAACGAAAAGTATTCCAGATATATTTGCTCAGTAAACAAAGAAAAAGTCAAAGGGTATGATATTTCGCCTGAATATTGCCGCGATTTTGAGGAAAGGAGTACCAATGAGCCAAACATGGACACCTGACACTGACACGCCAAATCCGGACGGCGGCGCGGACTACCAGACCGTCAAGGCATGGTTTCAGCAGTGCCGGGACGGGCAAAAGGCCGTTGAGGCACAG
>OHNX01000824.1_pt1 | contig 11892 bp, 9 predicted proteins | sample 1569691 | NCBI WGS metagenome assembly OHNX01 (sample SAMEA3879507, study PRJEB24766) | human gut metagenome | biome: human-associated habitat; feature: feces | place: USA | collected 1985/1987
CGGCGTCGGTATAGTTGACCACCGCGTTGCCCTGATAGTTGTCGGTGTCCAGCACTTCGGTCTCAAAGCGGACGCTGCGGTACTGCAAAGCACCCAGACGGTAGCCGAAGTAGGCGTCTACCGGGCCGGTGTAGACCACCTTCTCAGCCAGTGCGTCCAGCGCAGCCTTTTCGGCCAGATAATCCACGTTCAGGTGCACTTCGGTACCGGCCAGCATCTTTTCCACCATAGCGGTGTAACCGCCATTGGGGATGCCCTGATACAGGGCGTTGAAGTAGTTGTCGTCGTAGGTAAAGCGCACCGGCAGGCGCTTGATGATAAAGGCGGGCAGTTCGGTGCAGGGACGTCCCCACTGCTTGCCGGTGTAGCCCTTAATGAGCTTTTCGTAGATATCGGTGCCCACAAGGCTGATGGCCTGCTCTTCCAGGTTCTGCGGGTCGGTAATGCCCGCAGCAGCCTTCTGCTCTTCGATCTTGGCCTTGGCTTCGGCAGGGGTCACAACACCCCACATCTTGTTGAAGGTGTTCATGTTGAAGGGCAGGTTGTAGATCTGGCCGTGGTAGTTGGCCACCGGGCTGTTGGTGTAGCGGTTGAACTCTGCAAACTGGTTCACATACTGCCACACAGCCTTGTTGTTGGTGTGGAAGATATGCGCACCGTAGCGGTGCACGTTGATGCCCTCCACATTCTCGGTGTAGATGTTGCCCGCGATATGGTCGCGCTTATCGATGACCAGACACTTTTTGCCTGCCTTTTTGGCCTCGTGGGCAAACACGGCACCGAACAGACCGGCACCAACGATGAGATAATCGTACTGTTTCATGTTTTATTCCCCTTTTGCCGGTCGTGCTTCCGGCGTAGTCTTTTTCTGGGAGAGATAATATTGGTCGATGGCGTCCTGAATGCGGCTGCGTGCCGCCTGCGGGGTGATATGCTTCAGCTGAGCTGCTGCCATGGTCTGATGGCCGCCGCCGCCCAGCGACTCCATGATCACCTGCACATTCACGGCACCCATGCTGCGGGCAGAGACGTTTACGCCGTTGCCCACCTGCACTGCCACAAAGCTGGCGTCCACGCCCTGAATGCGCAATAGGTCGTTGGCAGCCTGCGCAATGGCGACCCGGGCTTCCGGGGCGACCTCGCCGCCGATGGAGATGGCGCAGTTTTTGTACATCTGCGCCTTTTCCACCAGATCGGCCTTGGCGTTATACTCCACCATGGTCACATCGAACAACCTGCGCACCCGCTCGGTCTCTGCACCGTAGCGGCGCAGGGCAGCAGCGGCTTCAAAGGTGCGCACACCGGTGTGCAGGGTAAAGTCCTGCGTATCCAGCAGGATACCGGCAAGCAGACCTTCGGCCTCCACGCGGTTGGGCTTGTCGTCCCGCTCGCCCACATACTGCAGCAGCTCGGTGACCAGCTCGCTGGCCGAGGAGGAATAGGGTTCGTGGCAGACCAGCGCCGGGTTTTCGATGTAGCCCACGCCCTTGCGGTGGTGGTCAATGACGGCCACCTTGCCGCATTTTTCCAGAATGTCCTTGCTTTCCACAAGACCCGCCTGATATGTATCCACCACGATGCACAGGGTACGCTTGGAAATGATAGGCAGGGCGTCCTTGGGGTCGATGAAGTCATCCTTCTGTCCCGCCTTGCACAGCGCATCGATCAGGCTGGCCGCCAGCGTAGCGTCCCGCCGGACGGCGATGACCGCCGGCACATCGCAGATCTTACAAATGCGCAGCACACCCTCGGCTGCGCCGATGGCATCCAGATCGCTCATGCGGTGACCCATGATGACCACATGGTCGGCCTCCTTGATCAGCTTGACCAGCTGGTCGGCCACAAGGCGGCTGCGCACCTTACTGCGCTTTTCCACGCCGTGGCTCACGCCGCCATAGAAGGTAAAGCCGTCCAGCGTCATCTCAGCGGCCTGATCGCCGCCGCGTCCCTGCGCCATATCCAGTGCGTGCTCGGCCATATCCTGCGCCTCCCGCAGGGTGCGCGCGCCGCGTCCGATACCAATGGACATTGAAAGGCTCACACTGGGGTCCAGTGCGCGGATCTTATCCAGCACGTCGTAACCGCGGTTGGCGAACTGCTCCAGCTGGCGCTCCTCCACCACTGCGATGTAGCGGCCGCCGCTGCCTACCCGGCGCAAAAAGCCGCTGCCGCGCCCAATCATATCCTCCAGAATGCGGTTGACGCCCTCCAGCAGGCGGGCGCGCTCGCTGTCCATCAGATCCCCGAACACATCATCGTAGCCGTCCAGCTGGAAGGCAAGATACCCCGGACGGCTGGCCTTATACTCTGCCTCGATGCGGCGCAGCTCGGTCTCCTCGTTCAGCACCAGCAGGGTCACGCTTTCGGCTTCGCCGGGCACGGTGGAGCTGTGCACGCTCCAGTAGCCGTCGGCAAGGGTCAGCAGCTGTCCCTCGCGCTTGCGGCACAGCTGCAGATCCAGCCCGGGCAGCAGCTTCTGCACCCGGCTGGCCAGCACATCCTGCCCGCCCAGCAGGCGGGTGCGGAACTGGCTGTTGTACCACAGCACCGTCTCGCCGGAGAGCAGCGCCGCAGGCTGGGAAAGGGGCTCCAGACTGAACTGCACCTTGGATTTTTCAAACGTGGTGCCGCTTGTCCAGCGCACCACCCAGCGGCGCAGCTTGCAGCGGAACAGGGTTGCCCCTATGCCCCACAGCACCACCAGCACGGCCAGCAGCAGCCATGCCGTGGGGCGCTGCACCAGCAGTACCAGCAGCAAAAGGCCGCACAGCACCGCCAGACTGGCCGTAAGCATTTCCAGTGTCCATCTCGGTTTACGTTTCATTGGTTTTTTGCCTCCTCAGACGCTGCACCGCCTTGCGGTGCGCCCGGATCAGACCTCCATCAGGATGGGCAGGATCATCGGGCTGCGTTTGGTGCGCCGGTAGATATAGCTGCTCAGTGCCTCACGCACACGGGTCTTTACGCTGTTCCAGTCCCGGACGTGCTCGTCCACACAGCGCTCCAGTGCATTTTCCACAATGCTCTGGGCACCGTCCATCAGGCTCTCGTTCTCGCGCACATACACGAAGCCCCGGCTTACCAGATCCGGCCCGGCCAGCACCTTGCCGGTCTTGCTGTCCACGGTAGCCACGATGATGACAAGACCGTCCTCGGAGAGGTGCTTGCGGTCCCGCAGCACCACGTTGCCCACATCGCCCACGCCAAGGCCGTCCACCATGACGGCACCGGCGGTCACCGGCTCGCCCAGCTTCATCTCGTCCTGCGAGAGGATAACGTTGGAGCCGTTTTCCGCAATGAGGATGTTGCTGGTGGGAATGCCCAGACTTGCAGCGGTAAGGGCGTGCTTTTTCAGCTGCTTATACTCGCCGTGCACAGGCAGGAAGTACTTGGGCTTGGTCAGGGTGAGCATCAGCTTCTGCTCCTCCTGACAGGCGTGGCCGGAAACGTGCACATCGTACATGCTCTCGTAGATGACCTCTGCGCCCAGCAGCAGCAGACCGTTGACGATCTTGGTCACGCTCTTTTCGTTGCCGGGGATGGGGTTTGCGGAGATGATGATGAAGTCGCCGGGGCCTACCCGCACCTGACGGTGGCTGCAGGAGGCCATACGGCTCAGCGCGCTCAGAGGCTCGCCCTGACTGCCGGTAGTCACCAGCACTACCTGCTCCGGCGGGTACTGGTTCAGCTCGTCTACGCTGATCAGGGTGCCCTCCGGGATGTGCATATAGCCCAGCTCCTGCGCCATGGCGGTGTTGTTGACCATGCTGCGGCCGCTGAAGGCCACCTTGCGGCCATCCTCCACAGCCAGATCGATGATCTGCTGCACACGGTAGATGTTGGAGGCAAAAGTCGCAATGATAATGCGCTTATTGCGGGCGCGGGCAAACAGGCTGCGCACACCGGCAGCCACCTTCTGCTCGGTAGCGGTAAAGCCCGGGCGCTCCGCGTTGGTGGAGTCGCTCAGCAGGGCCAGCACACCGCGCTGCCCGTACTCAGACAGGGTGGACAGGTCGGTCACGCCGCAGGCCAGCGGGGTGTAATCAATTTTAAAGTCGCCGGTCTGGATGATGGTACCGGCGGGGCTGTCGATGGCAAAGGCCACCGAGTCCGGGATGGAGTGGTTGACATGGATGGGCTCCACCGTGAAGCAGCCCAGCTTGATCTTCTGCTTGGGCACGATCTCCACAAACTTGGTCTTGCCGGCAAGTCCGAACTCCTCCAGCTTGTTCTTGATCAGGCCGCAGGTCAGGCGGGTGCCGTACACCGGCAGGCTGATCTTTTGCAGCAGATAGGGAATGCTGCCAATGTGGTCCTCGTGGCCGTGGGTGATGAGCAGACCCTTGATCTTGTCCTTGTTCTGCACCACGAAGGTGAAGTCCGGGATGACCATGTCCACGCCGAACATCTCGCTGTCCGGGAACACCAGACCGCAGTCCACGATGATCATATCGCCGTTGCACTCGTAGACGGTCATGTTCTTGCCGACCTCGCCCAGACCGCCCAGCGGGTAGATATGGATGGGGGTCGCTGCCTCCTTGGGCTGCTGCGCACGGCGCGGGCGGCGGTTATAGTAGGGGCGGCGGGTGGTGGGACGGGTGCGCTTTTCCCCTGCGGGAGCAGTGCCGTTTGCGGCGGCTGCCTTGGGCGCTGCCGGGGCTTTTGCGCGAGGAGCGGGGTTATTTTCCTTTGTTTGAGCCATTCTTTACCTCCAGATTCAATTGCAGGCCAGGCCGCGCCCCACCGGGGAGAGCAGCCGCACCTTGCACAGGGGAAGCACCTGAAACTGCATCGGCTTCCGGTTGATGCATCGTATAGAATTTATCGTTCAGCGCGCTTTTTGCAGCAGCGCTGTTGGTTCCGCAAGAGATTCTTGGCCATGTAAGTCCATCTGTTCGATGCGACTGTGGCGTTTCTGCCGGAACAGCCGGGCGCACGCCTTTGGTGCACCCCTATACGCATTTTGTTACGCTAAGTATAGTATCTCGCACCGGTTTTGTCAATTCCAAGGTTTGGCAAAACTGGGCCGGCGTATACATTGGCTCTTGACATCCCGGGCAAAATAGCGCTAAATAAAGGTATTCTATTCTATAAGGAGAACCCCATGAAACAGGTAGAGGTGTACACAGACGGCGCTTGCAGCGGCAACCCCGGCCCGGGCGGCTGGGGTGCAGTGCTGCGCTACCGCTTTGACGGCAAGGTGTACGAAAAGGAACTGAGCGGCGGCGACGCCAGCACCACCAACAACCGCATGGAGCTGACGGCCTTTATCGAGGCGCTGCGCCAGCTCAAGGAGCCCTGCGAGGTGCGGCTGTGCTCCGACAGCCAGTATGTCATCAACGGGCTGGAAAAAGGCTGGGCCAAGGGCTGGAAGCGCCGGGGCTGGAAAAAAGCCGACGGCTCCCCTGCCCTGAACCCGGACTTATGGGCACAGGCACTGGAGCAGGAGGCACGGCACAAGATCACCTATGTCTGGGTAAAGGGCCATGCAGGCCACCCGGAAAACGAACGCTGCGACCAGCTGGCCGTAGCACAAAGCAAAGCACATGGCGGGAGGCAAGGAACATGAGCGACACATTTTTGCCCGGCAACGGGTTCGACACCTACGAAACACAGGACAAGGTGCTTGTCAGCATGGACGGCTCCGTAGATTGCGGCGTTGTGGTGCGCATTTTGCAGCAGCAGGGCTTCGGCGTGGCCGGGGCTGTGGTGCAGCTGACCGCTGACCAAAGCGCGTGGGCCGCAGCCGCACGGCAGGCTGCCGAGGCCCTTGGCATCGAGTGCATCGTACTGAAGGCAGAAGCACTGGCAGACCAGCCCGCCGAGGTGCTGGGCAGCGGCAACGACGCTCGGTTTGCCGCCCTGCTGACCGCTGCCGACAAGCTGGGCATCCAGTACATTGCCACCGGGCACCACGCCCGGGTGGAGCTGGGCAGCGATGGTGTGCACACCGTCTGCCCCGCTGTGGACGCTGCGCTGGACGAAAGCGCTGCACTGGCAGCGCTGCCGCAGGACACCCTTGCCCGGCTGCTGCTGCCCTTGGGCGAGTTTACCGCCGCTGATGTGCAGGAGATGGCACAGGATTTTAAAGTGAACGGAACGGTCTGAGCCAACCGCTTTCTACGCAAAAAGAAGCGCCGCATCTGTACGATGCAGCGCTTCTTTTTTACATACTTTAGTTCTGGGGGTGCACGATATCGCGCCAGTCCAGATCTCCGCGCTCGAGGCCGTGGATCAGTACCTCAGCAGTAGCGATGTTGGTGGCCATGGGGATGTTGTGCACATCGCACAGGCGCAGCAGAGTCATCTCATTCGGCTCGCTGGGCTTTGCATTGATGGGGTCGCGGAAGAACAGCAGCAGGTCGATCTCGTTGCAGGCAATGCGGGACGCGATCTGCTGGTCGCCGCCCTGCACCCCGGCCAGAAAACGCTGTACCTGCAGGCCGGTGGCCTCGGAAATCAGTTTGCCGGTAGTGCCGGTCGCCACCAATTTATGCTGGCTCAGAATGCGGCAGTACGCCGTGCAGAACTGAACCATCAGCTCCTTTTTGGAGTCATGCGCGATCAGGGCAATCGTCATCTGTAGATCTCTCCTCTATTGAAACATTTGTATATAAAACACTTGCTAAATTTCCTTTGCTATACATGATATCACAAACGCAACTCATTTACAACAGGTTTTTGGACACAATATTCAAATTTCCGTTCAAGTTCAGCACTTTGCACGCAGCTGCGCCTTACTGCGCAAGCATTGCATCGTTATTTTCTTCCTCTATCACCCCTGCGGGGGCAGTTGTCTGCTGCGGCTCCGCGGCTGTGGTATCGGTCTGTGCATCATTTGCAGCATCCGGAGCGGTCTGGGCGGCGGTATCCGATGCTGCGGCGTCCTCCTGTGCCACGGTGCGCGGGTCCACATAGGGGTCCACCTCCAGCGTGCCGTCCTTCATGGCAAAGTAGGCGTTGGCGATATCCACCACCAGATCACCGGTGCGGGCACCGTAGCCGCCGTACTCCACCGTGATGCCGATGGCGATCTCCGGATTATCTGCCGGGAGATAGGCGATCATCATGGCGTTCAGGTAGTGCTTGCCCGAGGCATAAGTCTCGCTGCGCTGGGGGGTACCGGTCTTGCAGGCGATGGCAATGGGGTAGCTGGAGATCTTGCCGCTGATGGTGCTGGGCACCTGTTTCATGCCCTGCCGCACCAGCGCAAAGGTGTTGCCGTTGCCCTCGATGATATCCATCACCTCCGGCTGGGTCTCACTGAGCACCTCGCCGGTGTTGGTATCCAGAATGGCCTTGACGAAGTGGGTGCGGTAGCGCACGCCGTTGTTGGCCAGTGTAGCGGCGTAGGTAGCCAGCTGGATGGGGCTTACCACCGTGTTGCCCTGCCCGATAGCAGCCTGAATATCCAGCGAGGAGGTGTAGTTTTTATCCGTTTTTTTGGTCAGGCGTCCCAGAGCCTCGTTTACCTCCACGCCGGTGCGCTGACCAAGCCCCAGCTTGTAGGCGTAGGCATCGTAGACGTCACTGGTCAGACGGCGTCCCACATCGTAGAAGAAGATGTTGCAGCTCCACTTGATGGCGGTGACCACATCAATGTTGCCGCTGTGGCCGTGGCGGGTGCAGCGGGGGCGGTAGTCCTTATAATAGGTATACACGCCGGTGCAGTTGACGGTGGAGTACTGGTTGATGAGGCCGCTGTCCAGCGCCGCCACTGCCACCGCGGGTTTAAAGGTGGAGCCGGGGGTGTACAGGCCCTGCAGCGCCCGGTTGAACAGGGGCAGGCTGGGGTCGGCGTTGTACTCCGAATAGTTGGTGGCGTACAGGTTCTGGTCAAAGCTGGGGTAGTTGGAGGCCGCCAGCACGCTGCCGTCCTTCACATTCAGCACCACCGCAGCACCGGCAGCGGCTTTCATATCGCCGGTGTTGTACACCCGGTTGATCATATCGATGTTATTGGCAAGGGCCTTGTCCACCGCCCGCTGAAAGTCGCTGTTGATGGTCAGCTGCACGGTATGCCCCGGCTCCGGCACGGTGGTGATCTTGGTGTCCACGATCACGCCGTCCGAATTACGGGTGATGGTCTCCACACCATCCTTGCCGCGCAGCTCATCCTCGTACACGGACTCAAGGCCGGAGATGCCGATTACATCGTTCATGTTATAGCCTTTTTCCTTGAGCGGATAGGTCACCTGACCGTTTTCGTCGGTCACCTTCCACTTTTCGGCGGTGATCTTGCCCACGCGCCCCAGCACAGCGGGCAGGATATCGCCCTGCTCATAGCTGCGGGTGCTGGTCTCCACGATCTCCACGCCCGGCAGCGTGAGGGAATGCTCCTTGATAGTAGCCACCGTCGCCTGACTGACGTTTTCAGCCATAACAAAGTTATTTACGTTGGAAAAGGCCTGTCGGTCCATCTCGTAATGGATGCCCGCCAGCACCCGCTGCCACGGCAGTGAGAAACTTTCCAGCTGGTTTTTCTCCACCAGCATCTCCATCACGTCGTTGGCGGTGGCGTACTGCTGTAGACCCAGCGTCTCCTTCATGTCTGCCAGCGTTTTCTGGTCGCTGGCACTGTCGGCGCTGTCCGTAAAGGTATAGTTTCCGGCGGCATCCGGCTCGCTGATGAGCAGGGTGTCCAGCCATTTTTCATCGTTCTTGCGCAAAAGCTCCACGATCTGCTGCAGCATAGTGTCCAGATCCTGATCCCCCATCTGCAGCTTGTTCAGCACCACATTATAACCGGTGCTGGTGGTAGCGATGTGCTTGCCGGTGCTGTCCACGATATCGCCGCGCGCAGCGGTAACCGTAAACTTATAATCCGTGGTGTTGGTGGCTTTTGCCTTAAAGTCGTCCCCGTTGACCAGCTGCAAAAAGATCAGCCGGAAGGTGTACAGCCCCATGATGATGCAGGCCACTGCGATGAGCAGCAGCATCCGCCGCACCACGACCTTGCGTTCATTTTCGTTCATCTGGTTCTCCTTTTACGGGCTAGACCACACCGTTGTCGATCCTGAACCCGTCATGGATGTGCTGCACCAGCCAGAAGGCCAGCAGCGCTGCCGGGATGGTCAGCACCGCGCCGGGCAGTACAAAGGTGACATACCGCAGCGCTGCGCCGGTATAACCCGGCATATAGTAGAAAAACAGCCAGTCCAGCGAGAGTACCACCAGCGCCGTTGCGGTGCTTACTGCGGCAAAATTGCCGGGGTTCACCTGCAGATACAACTGCACCAGCACCGATACCGCAAAGCAGAGCAGCAGCAGCTCCAGCGCCAGCATACCTACCGTGCGTCCGGCCGTGCAATCCCACAAAAGGCCGCCCACCGTGCCCAGCAGTGCTCCGGCAAATTCTCCTTCAAATACCGCCACCGCCAGACACAGCGGCAGCACCAGCAGCGGCTTTGCCTCCCCCAGCTGAAACAGCCCGGGCGTGGTCTGCAAAGCGGCGCACACAAACAGCGCCAGCACATAACAGCCCCACTTCAGCAGCTGGCTGCGGCTGCGCCTGCGGCGAGATTCCATAGCAGTGTGTCCTCCTTAGTACGCAGTAACGATAAAAACGTGCTTGGCGGTGCGGGGGTCGGCACCGGGGCGCACCACCGCAATGGAGGATTTGCCGCTGGTCTCCGGCACCACGTCCTGCACCGTACCCACCAGAAGATCCGGGGGGAACACCCCGCCCAGACCGGTGGTGATGACCTGATCCCCCGCATGGGTCTCGGTGCTGCGCTCCAGATTGGTCAGGGTGCACAGGCCGTCCGCTGCATAGGTGGTATTGCCGTTCAGAATGCCGTTTTCCCGGGTGCGGGATACCACGCCCGCCGCGTTGAAGCTGGGGTGCAGAATGGTCATCACCTTGCAGCTGGTCGGATCAGCCTCTACCACCATGCCCAGCAGATAGCCCCGGTCACTGATGACCGCATCGTTCACCGCTACGCCGTCTGCGGTGCCCTTGTCCAGCGTGAAGCCGCCGAACTCGTCCAGCGGGTCGCGGCCGATGACAAAGCCGGACACGTAGGTGGCATTGCTGTTCTTTTCCTGAATGTTGGCCAGTGCCTTGTAGGCCTCGTTTTCAGCCTTGATGCGGTCATAATCCACCATCTGCTGACGCAGCTCGGCGTTTTCCGCCGTCAGCTGCTCGTTCTGTTCCATGACCTTGTCGATGCTGGCATATTTTTCCCACATCGCGCCCACACCGCCGCTGACCACGGCCCCTGCCTTCTGGAAGGGGGTCAGGATCACGCCCAGCAGTTCCTGCGGGGCAGCGGTCAGGCGGCCGTTGGCTCCGGCGTAGGCCATGATGCCCACCAGAAACACCGCCACGGCCACGAGAATCTTGAATTTCCAGGTATCAAAAAAATCTTTCAAAGGGTGCTTCCCTCCTGTCGGGATGCCCGCGCCCTACCGCAGGCCTTTGCATGAAAAAAGCGCGGACAGCCGTGCCATCCGCGCAAGATGCAGTGTTTGCAGCGGAAAAACGCACAGCTGCTGTGTCTGAAACTTTTCCGCATTCTGAGCAGCACTCTCCGCAGAGAGCCGCTCTTACATATGTCCTCCATCGGTGTCCAGCACGTCATGCAGCACATCCACATGATCCAGCACCGCACCGGCACCCTTGGCCACGCAATCCAGCGGGTCCTCCGCAATATGCACATCAATGCCGGTCTCGCTCTGGATCAGCTGATCCAGGCCGCGCAGCAAAGCGCCGCCGCCGGTCAGGGTGATGCCGCGGTCGATGATATCTGCGCTCAGCTCCGGCGGGGTGCGCTCCAGCGTCTCCTTGATGGCGCTGGTGATCTTGACCAGGCACTCCAGCAGGGCCTCACGCACATCCTCGGAGTGGACCACGATGTTCTTGGGCAGGCCGTCCACCAGATTGCGGCCCTTGATCTCCATGGTCATCTCGGGGTCCATGGGGTAGGCGGAACCGATCTCGATCTTGATCTGCTCCGCGGTACGCTCACCGATGAGCAGGTTGTACTTCCGCTTGATGAACGCGATGATGGCCTGGTCGAACATATCACCGGCCATCCGGACGCTGCGGGAAGCCACGATGCCGCCCAGCGAGATCACGGCGATCTCCGCCGTGCCGCCGCCGATGTCCACGATCATGTTGCCGGCGGCTTCTTGAACAGGCAGGCCCACGCCGATGGCGGCCGCCATCGGTTCCTCAATCAGGTGTACGCGCCGCGCGCCCGCCGCTTCCGCGGATTCCTTGACGGCCCTGCGCTCCACTTCCGTGATGCCGGAGGGAATGGCGATGAGCACGCGCGGCTTGATCAGGTAGTACCTGGCCGTAGCCTTTTTGATAAAGTAGCGGAGCATTTCCTCCGTGATGTAGAAGTCGGCAATGACGCCGTCCTTCAGCGGCCGGATGGCCGTGACGGAACCGGGGGTACGGCCCAGCATGCGCTTGGCTTCGTCCCCCACGGCCAGTACCTTGTCCCCCTTGACGGCTACGACGGAGGGCTCGCGCAGGACGATGCCCTGGTCCTTGACGTTGACCAGCGTATTGGCTGTGCCCAGGTCAATGCCAATGTCATAGGAGAACAGTTTGACAATTTTCTGAAAGAAAGATGACATAAAAAAACTAGTGGATAAAAGCGGGCGTCCCGGTCTAACCCAGGGGGAGTCATGCTTTTTCCTTTTCACGGGACTGAAAGTCTGACCCCCGGAGCCGGGGCTGCGGAACGGTTCCGCACAGGACGAATTGACTATGAAAAAACATGCCAGTCAGGTCAAGCGGAAGATGCCTGATGACGTATGTATTTGCATTATCAGCAAGGATGTATTATAGGAGTGAAAGACCCGCACGGATTTTTCCGTAAAAGGTCTTTGCAATAGAAACTCCCATTTATTATTTATGAACATCTCTCCTGTTTTTTG
>OHNX01000826.1_pt1 | contig 11871 bp, 10 predicted proteins | sample 1569691 | NCBI WGS metagenome assembly OHNX01 (sample SAMEA3879507, study PRJEB24766) | human gut metagenome | biome: human-associated habitat; feature: feces | place: USA | collected 1985/1987
CTTCTCCTCGGGCACCCCCTTAGCCATGATATTCTTCTTAAAGTCCTCACTGATCACAATGATTTTATCTGCATGCTTGTAAGTGAAGTTCTCAATCACACGACCGATCTTCCAAAGCAAACCGCCTTTTTGGGCAAGCGAAGTGCCTACGAGCGAATCTGGAAAAATATCTTGCAGATTATAAACAAAAGGAATATGCTTAATTTTTTTTATAATCGCCGCCATAGCGCCCTGAATTGGAGGTGTACTTGGTACAAAAATCACATCACAGTTTTTTGCCTTCAATCCATAGTACAACTGCATTCCGCAACACAATGCATAACGTAATGCTCTCAAGATTGGATTTTTTCCTTCAGCATACAGCGGGAAACGATGCACATAAATTTTATCGTTAAACATCATTTCTCTTGTTTTATTTCTTTTATAATCCTCTCTAACATCTTTAGTAACACCTCTTGTTGGCGTTGGGACATACATTTCCACATCGAAACCTGCATTTGCAAAGGCCTCAATTCGATTCATCGCCAAGTATGAACTTGCGGCATGTTCTGGAGCAAAATATGTCGGTAAATATAGCAGTCTCATAAGCTAAATATTTTTTACAATTTTATCATACATTTTTTGTATATAGAAACAAAGTATATAACCAACAGGAAAGACAATAAATACAAGATATAAGACTTTCCCTAATGTAGATCCTGGGGTAAAAAGACTTAATCCAAAGAAATAGAAAAGACGATGAAATAAATATAAAGCCATTGATGAATAAGCAATATTGCTAAACAGTATCGAATTTCTTCTGTACATTAAAGTATTAAGAATCGACGCCAAAGACAGTATTGCAACAACGCCTAAGCAAGCGACAATGGCCTTAACTGCAGGGGAAACAAAGGAACCAGAAGCAAACATTAAAAAAAGGCAATAAACCAAGATAGTAGTTACTGAAAAGTAAATATTATCTAATAAGTTCTCTCCGATTTTGTTTCGCCACATATTAGTTTTCAAGACTATCACTCCCATTACATAACAGAAGAAATTAAACAAAACCCTTATATCACAACAGTGTAATTTAAACAAAATACCTAATACAAAGAACACCATAACAGAAGACAGTATTCGAGCAATAAGAGTCTTTCTAAGCAATAATGGAGAGATAAGATAAAAAAGAAGAATCATCGAAATGAACCACAATGTCAATGGCTGATGACCTGTAAATGCACTAATTCCTAAAAGGCCATATAAGGTCTCAACAAGACCATTGAAGTCTATCAAATACAAACAGACAGCAGACAACAAAAACAAAGGATAAATCCTGAGTAATCTTTTTTTATAAAATTCAAAAATATCTCTCCTCGAAACTAAATCACGCTTACCAATAAATAGACCAGAAATAAAGCTAAAGCAACCAAGAGACGCCCAAGTTATATTGTTACAAGAAAAATTGTTGTTTAAATTATAGCCTGCTCCCAAATAAGCACTCAGATGAAACACAAGGACAATCCAAAGAATGCTTATATCGCGAGCAATATCATATCTTAAATCTCTATTCATTCTTAGTACTTTAATTCGTATATAGTTTTTTTTTCATTACAACAGTCTGAATAGTTTTAAAGAAGATCTTTGTATCTAACCATAAGCTTTCGTTGTTGGCATACCATGCATCCTTCAGTCTTTTTTCGCGTGCAGGCAAGTCGTTGCGGAAATAGGCCTGAGTATAACCTGTAATGCCAGGACGTACTTTCAATTTATCCATCTCGTCTGATTTATATGTTTCCAAAGCATCCCAAGTGCTGGCACGAGGACCAATCAGACTCATGTCTCCCTTGAGTACATTGAAGAATTGCGCTGTTTCGTCAAGACTCGTTTCACGCAAAAACTTACCAATCTTAGTCACACGAGGATCGTTTGCGGAATTCCATGTACTTCCGTCTGAATTTCGCAAATCTGGAGCATTTACCTTCATTGAACGAAATTTGAGCATATCTAATTTCTTTCCACCTCGACCGACTCTAGCAGATTTGTAAAAAATCGGACCTTCATCTTCAAGATAGATAAGGATACCCAAAACTATAGTTAACAAAAGCATAAACGGCAGAGCTATGATAGATATCAATATATCAGCACCTCTCTTAAAAATACTATACATAATTCAACCTTTTAATATTATGCCCATATTGGATGTTGTAGACTACCATCTTCACATCTAACAAGAATACCATTTAAAATTTGCTTAATCTCTATCACTCTCTGCTCAAGTTCATTTCTGTCTTGAGCCTCAACAATCAAAAAGAATCTTGCGGTTTTATCCTTGGGTTCTTTTGTGTGCATGTCTATCTGAATAGCATCAAGATTATGATGATGCACATATGGCAAGGCTATCACATTCGCTATCCCTTCAATACATTCTACTACACCTACAGGGAGGAACATTGCCAAATAACAACATGCCCTCTGATCTTTTTTTATTTCAGGCATTTCATTAATATTACCCATTGCTATATTCAGCAAGAACTCTTCTGTATGCAAACCTGTACATAGAGGTATCAAATCTGACGAAATAAATACGCCACCACCCCTCGCTGCAGTTTCTATCAGAATTACATCATCACCATTCATGATAAATTCACTGTGCGAAATGCCTTGTTTTAAGCCGAAACCTTTAATAATCTTTTCGTTGATTTCTTCTACTTTCTTCCTAAGAACAACATCTGCATTTGTTGGGAAAATACGCTGAGTAGCCGCAAAGACATCTGGAATATTAAAATAATAAGTATCACCCACATTCAAATTAATAAACCGACCGTTTATAGCAAGCCCCTCAACAACAAACTCTCTTCCATGAGCTACTTGTTCAACAAGCACCTCTTTTTGTTTAGAATAAGTCATTGCTTCGGTGAAACATTCAATCATCTTTTCTTTTGTGTCAATGAAAGAAACGCCTTTGCTGCCCTGATTATCTACAGGCTTCAAGATGGCACGACTTCCAAGTTCTTCAAAAAACACCAAAGCCTCATTGAGACTTCTAGCCATCTTGTACCTCAAAGTTGGTATGCCAAGTTCTTTACATTTTTCTCGCATACGAAACTTATCTGTAAAAAGACAAGCGGTTTCATAACCAATGCCAGGAAGCCCCATCTTCTCTGCAACGTAAGCCACACTTCTCACAGCAATATCTGTCTGATCTGTAATGATGCCGCTAATTTGATGTCTCTGAGCATAAGCAAGCAAAGTATCCTCATCTTTAATATCACATATTTCAGATATGTCTGCTATGCTGTGACCAACTTCACTCTTTACAGGAGATACAACCACGGTTATAAATCCCAATTTCTTTGCAGTTTCAATCAATGGGATTTGGAGCGTATTGGCTCCAAGTATCATGATTTTCTTACTCATATTTCAAGTTATTAATATTTTCGACTTCTAAACACTACTGATAGTATCTCGGTATCACACTCCGCTCTCAACTGATGTACAGTTCCAAATTCGAGCCTCCCCCTACTTTGCTAGCCTAAACATTTCGCATCATATTTTAACTCAAGAGCACAAAGAAGCACTTTTATATTGTTGCTGGATGAATTGCTATCCAGTTAGTCACAAAAGGAAAAAGAGAGCATATCAAGAGCCATACAATGTGTGCATACAGATAGATAAAATAGAATCCTAATTTGAGTACTTACCAGGAAAGCCTTCAGAGCATAGACTGAGCAGTCTTTATGTCCATTTTATTCTTTTACAAATTGCTTCACAGCCTCTACAAATTCATTCTGATCATTTAAGAACTCTATCAAGAGTTCATCGCATCTCTTTGCATATAAATAATAATCATTCTGCAAAAACATCTCAAGGTCTGCCGTAAGATTATTACAATTTTCCACAGCTACACCTACTTGATACTTCTCAGCATAATCACCCTGTGTAGTATTCTTTGTCACCAACATCGGCTTTCTATAAATAAGCGAATTATAGAATCTATTAGACAAAGCTGTATCATGAGTGATAGCACGAGGATAAAAAATATTCATGAAAGTACTCGCCTTTACATATTCCGCCTCCTCCGATTTATCATAAAAGCCTACAAACGAAATATTTCTAGCGTTTACTCTATCACAATATGTTTGAATTCTTTCGACAGTACCTTGCCCTTTACCTATAAATCGCAATGTATAACCTTCCTTATTCGCAATAGCCTTTGTTACCTCAATATTAGAAGAGAAATCACGGATTGCACCTATCGTTAAAACATCTATGCCATTTGCCGTATTGAACAACATCTCTGGTGAAACATTTCCAATAACTGAACGAGCAACCCTTTCATCAAAATTATGTGACAGATAATAATCTCGTTTAGGTAAACAACGCTTAAAACCAGGTGATGATATCACATTAGCACAACTAAACTTGAGCATAACAGAAAACAACTGTTTGAAACCTTTCTTTTGTTCTATTGACAAATCGCGATAATCAATCATATAACGATAACGAAATTTTCTGAGCAAAAATAGACTCAAAAGGCAAGTTATCTGAGGACCAAAGACTATTATGCGATCAAAATGTTGTTCCTTTATCGTTCGCTTGATAAAATATACATATCTCTTATATGCTAGAAATCCAGCAGAACCATGACCTTTCTTGCAAAACTCATTATACTGAAACCCCTCCGGTTCATCATCCCCTTCACGATTCCAAGATATGATACTATAATTCACATTCTGCTCATCCAGTATACGTGTGTAGATACGTACATAAGGTGCATACCAAATCGACCCTGGGAGTATCAGTGCTACTTTCATATTGTTTCATATTTTTCAACCACCTTACCATTCAAAATATTCATAATACGATTACAAGCTCTACCGTCACCATAAGGATTAACTGCATGAGACATCTTTTCATATGCAGTCTGATCATCAAGAAGAGCACTGACTTCGGTCATTATCTTATTATAGTCAGTACCTATAAGGTGAACGGTGCCACTTAAAAGTGCCTCTGGACGCTCTGTATTGTTACGCATCACAAGAACCGGTTTACCAAGTCCTGGAGCTTCTTCCTGAATACCTCCTGAATCAGTAAGGACAATTGTACTCTTCTCCATAAGATAAACAAATTCAAGGTACTGCAGAGGCTCGATAAAAAACATATTACCGAGATTACTCAAATCTTCACCAAAAATCTCATGAATAGGTTTACGAACATTAGGATTGAGATGCATCGGATACACAAAATCGACCTCTGGATACTTATTTTTGAGATCACGAATAGCTGTTACTATATGAATGAATCCTTCCCCAAAATTTTCTCTTCTGTGACCAGTAATAAGGACAAGTTTCCTACAGCTAGCAAGACGAGTTACATCATAACCTGCTGCTAAAAGTATAGCATCCTGCTGTTTTGTAAGATTTTCATCATTTTTGAGTTTATCAACAACCATATGGAGAGCATCAATAACAGTATTACCAGTAACAAACACTTTACCATGCACCTTCTCTTCGATAAGATTGTTCTCAGAAAGTGAAGTTGGTGCAAAGTTATAGGTAGCAATACGACCTGTAATCTGACGGTTCATCTCCTCTGGCCATGGAGAGTAAATATTATGAGTGCGAAGACCTGCCTCCACGTGACCTACAGGAATCTGGGAATAGAACGCTGCAAGGGCACCTGCCATTGAGGTAGTGGTGTCACCATGAACGAGTACAACATCTGGACGACACTCTTTGAACACATCACGAAGACCGGTGAGGACACGTGCAGTCACATCAGTAAGATCCTGACCTTGCTTCATGATGTTGAGGTCGTAATCAGGCTTCACATCAAAGATTTTGAGAACTTGATCAAGCATTTCACGATGCTGACCGGTAACACATACGATAGTTTCGAACTCATCGTTGCGCTTCTGGAACTCTTTTACCAATGGGCACATCTTGATTGCCTCTGGCCGGGTTCCGAAAACTAGCATAACTTTCTTTGCCATAATTTGACTGTTATTATTTTATTTTTTATTCTTTTGTAAGCAGCCTAACCACAGAATTATCACTAGAAGAAAAGTTGCAAAATACAGTAGCAGTAACTAAATATTTTGAGAAAGAGGAAAGGAAAGGCTAAAGACGAAGGTCTAAAGGGGATATTCGCAGGTGCCATAGTAATTGGTACTTCGACTAACTTAGCATAAACTACTCTTCACACTTATAGTACTTCGAGTACCATTGAGCGAAAGCCCTTAAGCCCTTACGTAGTGAGATTGATGGCTTGAAGCCAAAATCTTGTTCCAATGAAGTTGTGTCAGCATAGGTGACAGAAACATCACCTGGCTGCATTGGCACTAATTCTTTGTGTGTCTCAAAATCGTAATCATCAGGAAGTACCTTGGCTGCTATGAGCTCTTCTTGAAGAATGGTCACGAAATCAAGGAGATTCTCAGGTGAGTTGTTACCGATATTATATACCTTGTATGGTGGGATTGGAAGTCCGTCCTCGCCATTTTTCTTCTCAGGAGCATGCTGCATGATACAGACAATACCCTCTACAATATCATCAACATAGGTGAAGTCGCGTTTGCAGTTGCCGTAATTGAATATTTGGATGGTCTTACCCTCACGAAGTTTGTTGGTAAAGCCAAAATATGCCATATCTGGACGACCGCAGGGACCGTAAACAGTGAAGAATCGCAGACCTGTGCTTGGTATGTTATAGAGCTTGCTATAAGCATGAGCCATTAACTCATTGCTCTTTTTAGTAGCAGCATAGAGTGATACAGGATTGTCCACCTTATCATCGGTACTATAAGGCACTTTCTTATTGCTTCCATATACACTACTGGAAGAAGCATATACTAAATGCTCCACGCTATGATGACGACAGGACTCTAAGATGTTATAAAATCCAATAAGGTTACTTTCAATATAAGCATCAGGGTTAGTGATGCTATAACGTACACCAGCTTGTGCAGCAAGATTCACGACTACCTGAGGATGGTAGTTAGTGAAAATAGACTCAACAATTTCCTTTTTAGCAATACTGTCTTTTATGAAAACAAATCTGTCACCGTAAACTGACAATTCTTGTAAGCGTTCGTATTTTAAACGTACATCATAATATTCGGTAATACTATCAATGCCGATGACTTTCACGCTATCAAACTCATTTAGCAAACGTTTCACCAAATTGGCTCCGATAAAACCGGCTGCACCAGTCACCAAAACCACTTTGTTCTCTAAACTAACATTGTATGTTACCATAAAGTTAATCTCTTTGGAAAATGTCACGAGTATATACCTTCTCTTTCACATCATCCAGACAAGAATCGTAGCGGTTGGCGATGATGGCCTGACTTATTTCCTTGAATTTGATTAAGTTATTGACCACTTGGCTACCAAAGAATGTTTCACCATCTTGCATAGTAGGCTCGAAAATCACAATAGTAGCACCCTTCGCCTTGATACGCTTCATAATCCCTTGAATGGCACTCTGACGGAAGTTGTCAGAATTGGACTTCATGGTCAAACGATATACACCAATGGTTATTTTTTGCTCTTTCTGGGCATCCCATGAGCAGGAGGCAGTATAATAACCAGCTTTACGCAAGACTTGATCTGCTATGAAGTCTTTTCTTGTACGGTTACTTTCGACAATAGCAGTCATCATGTTCTGAGGAACATCCTGATAATTAGCCAATAGTTGTTTCGTGTCTTTAGGCAAACAATAACCGCCATAACCAAAACTAGGATTATTATAATGTGTACCAATACGAGGATCAAGACCAACACCCTGTATTATCGACTGAGAATCCAGACCTTTCATCTCTGCATAAGTATCAAGTTCATTAAAATAACTGACACGCAATGCAAGATAGGTATTAGCAAACAGTTTAACAGCTTCCGCCTCCTTTATACCCATAAAAAGAGTGGGAATATCTTTCTTGATTGCACCTGCCTGAAGCAATGCGGCAAAAGTACGTGCAGCCTTCTCTAGGGCAGGAATATCCGCAACAGACTTAATCGCTTCGTTTTCCTCGTCAAACTGCTCGCTATCAATCAACTTTGGATAACCGACAATGATACGACTTGGATAAAGGTTATCATAAAGGGCCATGCTCTCACGAAGAAACTCAGGAGAAAAAAGCAAGTTAAGCTTCCTGACTCCCTTACGGGCATACTTCAAATAAAGTCCACGACAATATCCTACTGGAATAGTAGACTTGATTACCATCACAGCATCAGGATTGACACTTAAAACCAGGTCTATGACATCCTCTATATGATGAGTATCGAAATAGTTCTTCACCGGATCATAGTTAGTAGGAGCTGCTATAACCACAAAATCAGCATCACTGTAGGCCTTGGCGCCGTCAAGCGTAGCCGTTAGATTCAATGACTTTTCAGACAAATATTTCTCTATATACTCATCCTGAATAGGCGATTGTTTACGATTAAGCATATCTACTTTCTCAGGAATCACATCGACTGCCGTCACCTGATGATGTTGCGACAAAAGCGTTGCTATGCTAAGACCAACATAGCCGGTACCTGCAACAGCAATCTTCAATTCTTTTGTATCCATTGTTGATTTATGTTAGTGTTCAGAATCATTCTAGTTATCTATCCAAAACTTCAAATCTCGGTGAGTTCTTGGATTTAAACTCAGGTACCACTTTCTTCATCAGCTTCACTGTATCCATGATCTTTACTGTACGGGATAACTTCTCGAACTCTCCATAGGTATCAAGGATATCAGTGTATTCATAATGACGTACCTTCGCTATCATTATCTTCTTATTCTCAGTAGGGATTGTGTTCTCTTTATCACTCAGGACTTCTTCATAAAGCTTCTCACCCGGACGCAATCCCGTAAACTTGATCTCAATATCTTTACCGGGACGATAACCGGCCAATTCGATCATACGGGTAGCCAGATCAACAATCTTCACAGCCTTTCCCATCTCAAAGACAAAAATCTCATTGCCTTCACCCATAGTAGCGGCCTCCATTACCAAGCGACAAGCTTCGGGGATAGTCATAAAGAAACGAATGATATCGGGGTGAGTCACTGTGACAGGACCGCCATTCTCGATCTGTTCTTTAAAACGGGGAATTACAGAGCCGTTACTACCCAAGACGTTACCAAAGCGGGTAGTGATAAATTTGGTATGGCCTTTCACTTTGCCCTCACGGATGGCACAGCCCAAGCTCTGTACATAGATTTCAGCTAATCGTTTCGAGCATCCCATTACATTGGTAGGATTTACAGCCTTATCGGTAGAAACCATGATCATCTTTTCAGCTCCGTATTCAACTGCCATATCAGCAACCTGGCGAGAGCCGACAACGTTGACCAGTACAGCTTCACAGGGATTCTCTTCCATTAACGGAACATGCTTATAAGCAGCGGCATGAAAGATGATCTGAGGCTGATAAGTTTCGAAGACCATACGGAGACGTTCTTTCACGCGGACATCTCCAATGACAGGAACAAAATCAAGATCGGGATAATTCTTCTCAAATTCCAGACGGACATTATGCAAAGGTGACTCAGCGGAATCAAACATGATCAGCTTCTTGATGCTCATCTGAGCCAGTTGCCGGCAAAGTTCGCTACCAATACTACCGGCAGCTCCTGTCACCAGCACAACCTTGCCACAAAACTCAGTCATCACCTCCTCCATATTGATATGAATTTCTGAACGACCCAGCAAGTCTTCAATCTTGATAGGGCGTACCCATTGGTGGAAACTTCCGTTTTCGTCAGCCTCACTGATACTCGGAGCAATCAACGTTTTCAATCCACTCCTTTTACAATACTGAAGCAGGCGGTCTTCCTCTTCACGGGTATTCTCGTAACGGGCAAACAGGATGCCGCCGATACACTTCTTATGAATAAGTTTATTAAAGCATTCTTCATCTTTAAATGAATAAACGGGAAGATCAGCCACACGTCGGATGGAGTCGCCTGTTCCGTAGATACAGAAGCCTACTACCTTATAGTGAGAGCTGTTCATTAACCGGACTTTCAATGCCACACTCTTATCATCAATGCCATAGATCAGAATATGCATATTCTTCTTATTCAGCATATTCAACAGGAGTTCATACACCAGAATCAACTGAATGCGAAAGCCTACCATGGCAATAAAAGTCAGCATTCCATCAAACAGTACAAAGACTATTTTCTGACTATTATGCAGTCCCGTCTGAGGCAGGAAAAGCCAGATAGCCATTGCGATACAGACTGCTTTTATCAGTGCACTTCCGGCAAGTCTCCATAATTCCTTCAACTGGGAAAAGCGGATCGTATTACGGTAGGTATGGAATAAAAAGGAACCTAAGACACTGGAGATCACCGAAATCGCTAAAATATGGAAAAGAGAAGTGATTTCTTTAGAAGTCTCCGTTATATAATGAATGCCGATAAATGACACCCAGGTACAAATCAAAGCTATGAATGTATCAATTCCTAATACAATCCAATAACTAAAATAATTTTTCTGCAAATATTGAACAAAACGGTCAAATGCGTGTTTCATAATTTAAATACCCCAATAAATTATAAAGTCTTTTTCAAAAAAAGTAGATTTACTATGACAATAGTTTATCGTAGATTGTGTGTAACTGAATTTTCAATGGTGAAGGCAATTGGTTTTTCAGAATCATTTGCGAACGCCTCAGAACAGTTTTCTTCTTTGCCTCATCCTCTGAATTGGCATACATAGACACACTATATCCCATCAGAAGAGACAGACACAAAGCAGCTTCCTGCTCAGCAGTCTTACCGTGACAAGGATACAGATCATTGATCTGTTCATGGATTTCGTTGTTCAGTCGTGCAAGATCATCAACATACACACCCGCCATATAATTACTTTTATGGAGCAGAGCATGAACTGTATTTTGAAGTTTATCGATTTTTTCTTGTAAACAGGAAGTCGTCATTACCCACTTAGTTTTTTTCACCTATAGGCTCAACATAGCCAATCGGCATGTCTACGCAGGCGCAACCAAGCATGTTCAGTCGAACAGCAATCTTACTTTTACCATCTACATTGACAAGCTCACCCACAAGCCCCTGCAGAGGTCCTTTAATTACTTGAACTTTCTCACCACGTGCCAAAGGAGCGCTATTCATACAGATTGCCTCTTCGGAATAGTCGAGCATAAAACGGAAACGGGCCATTTGTTCATCAGGAATGATAGTCGGACTACTCTCACCGCGCATTACCATATAACGACTAACTGTAGAAAAGGAAAGAACCTCTTTACGTTCTTTAGGATCAGCATGTACAAAAACCATCATCGGAAGCAACACGGATTCAACCACTTTACGGCGGTCACTCCATTGATGTACTTCTTGCTGGACCGGTACAAAATTTTCAATCCCCATTTTATCTAAACGCTCGGCTACTTTCTTCTCATGATGCATACGGACCAGAGCGACATACCAGCGTTTAGAGTGTGCTACGCCTTCCCCTGTCCCAATTTTAGGCCCAGCACTTAAAGTTTCTTTCGTTAGAATCATACTTTTTTACCCCTTATGTGTCCGTTACTTCTTAGGTAACGGATAAGGTATTTATTCACAGGAAAACAGATGAAAACAGAAAAACATGGACAAGAACCGCCTACAGCAATGTTTTTCTAACCTACGCGAAGGGAAAAGCATCTTTGAAAACAGAATATAGGAATATCGGGCATGATCAAACAGAATCATCATGTCCTGATATATTTTTGTTGCATATTTCAACAAATCAGAAAAAAAAGAAGATTTTACTTGTTTACTATTTGTATTTTTGCATATCTTTGCACCGAATAATTATCCGTTACCTAAGAAGTAACAGAAACATTTCGCCCTTGATTTCTAACACTTTACCGTTAATTACCTACCTAA
>OHNX01000841.1_pt1 | contig 11712 bp, 7 predicted proteins | sample 1569691 | NCBI WGS metagenome assembly OHNX01 (sample SAMEA3879507, study PRJEB24766) | human gut metagenome | biome: human-associated habitat; feature: feces | place: USA | collected 1985/1987
GCCCTTTCCGTCTGTCAGCATAACCTCGTCGCCTGCTTGCAGGCGTAAGACCCGTACGGCATGTGCTGCTTCCTCTTCGGGCAGTTCTGCGTGGGTCTGTATGTCGGGAGTATAGAATACGTGCATGTTACAAATTGTTTTTGAGTTGGTTGATTTGGTCTCTTATCTGTGCGGCTCGTTCGTAATCCTCTTCTTCGATTGCTTTCTGCAGGGCTGTTTTCAATATGCCTATTGTGTCTTCCTGCAACAGTTCGTCTTTGTCCGGCTCGCTGCCTCCCATAGGGTCGGTGGTGCTTTCGCCGGTTTTCAGACATTCTGTTTCGAGAATCTCTTCGTAGACAAAGATAGGAGCATTCATGCGCAATGCCAGGGCGACGGCATCGCTGGTACGGGCATCAATCCGGAGAATTGTCTCTTCGGCTTTCATGTAAAGGTAGGAGTAGAATACTCCGTTGTCTACTTTATAGATAAGAATACGCATCAGTTTTACACCCAGCACCTCAAGAACGGAAGCAAATAGGTTATGGGTCAGCGGACGGGGCGGTACAATACCTTTCATCTCGATGACCATAGCTTGTGCTTCGGTGGCACCTATAATAATCGGAAGCTGGCGTTTGCCACCCACTTCACCCAGTACCAGGGCATAGGCACCCGCTTGCGCCTGGCTGTTGGAAATGTTTAGTACTTGTAGTTCTATCTTTTTCTTATTCATACCTATTAAATCAACCTGACTCTCAATCAGTTTTTCTCTATTTTTTCCGGATTATGTTTATAGCGGAACACCATTCCAAATAGCAGACCAATGACTAAAGCATATCCTGCAAAGATAAGCCATACCGGTGTCCAGTCGCGGCTTACCAGTCCTCCGCCTTCGGCATATACCGAGAAGGCATCCACCACGGCTCCGCTGGCATAACCTCCGATGATGGCTCCCACACCGTTCGTCATCATGAAGAACAAGCCTTGTGCGCTGGCACGGATACTGGGATGTGCCTCCATTTCTGTAAACAGCGAGCCCGATACATTGAAAAAGTCAAATGCCATGCCGTAGACAATCATCGAGAGAATGAGCATCCAGAGTCCGCTTCCCGGGTCTCCGAGGGCAAAGAGCCCGAAACGGAATACCCATGCAAACATACTTATTAACATAACACGCTTGATTCCGAAATGTTTCAGGAAGAAGGGGATGGCAAGGATAAACAGCGTCTCACTCATTTGCGAGATGGAGAGCAGGATGACGGAGTGTTTTACACCGAACGAATCTGCATATTCGGGTATGGAAGCAAACGAACCCAGGAAAAGGTCGCCGTATGTGTTTGTTATTTGAAGGGCGGCTCCCAGCAGCATGGAGAACAAGAAGAAGATAGCCATCTTCTTGCGCTTGAACAGCACCAGTGCGTCCAGTCCGAAAGCGGAGAGCATCGTTTTTCCTTCGCTGCGCATGGGGGGGCAGGCTGGCAAAGTGAAAGCATAAAGTCCCAGCATGGCTGCCGATATGGCTGCCACATAGAGCTGTGCCGAACTTGCCTTGAACCCGGTGAGGTCCACAGCCCACATGGCACAGATAAAGCCTACCGTTCCCCATACACGGATGGGGGGGAAGTCTTTCACCAAATCCATTTTATATCTTTCCAGCGCATTGTAGGATACGGTGTTGGCCAGAGATAGTGTAGGCATGTAAACAAGCATGTTGAGCAGCATGGCCCAGTACATGTGGTTGTATGTGGTGGCAGTTGAAGCATAAATCAGAGCACCGGCACCGATGAGGTGGAGTATGCCATAAAGGCGTTCGGCGTTTATCCATTTGTCGGCGATGATACCGGTCAGTCCGGGCATTATCAGTGAGGCTATACCCATGGTTGCAAAGATTGCTCCGATTTGTCCGCCTTCAAAATGTAACGTACCGCCCATGTAACCACCTAATGAAATCAGCCATGCTCCCCAAACGAAGAATTGCAGGAATTGCATGGCAGTGAGTCGGAATTTGATGCTCATAATATTAGCTTTTTATGTTTTGAATTATGTAATAGATGCAAATGTACAATGAGACTAGGAGAAAAACAAGTTCTGTACGGCTTTTTCTTCAACGAAAGAGATTAATGAGGGATGGGTTTTGGGAAGGAATGTATTATAAAAAAAGAAGGGTATCTATCCCAGACACCCAATCTTTATTAACCTTAAATCTAATACCATGAAAAACACAGTGCAAATATACACGGTTTATGTTATATAACATGCTGTTTTGGCGTATTTCTGCTTTTTATTAACTCTATTTAAGAAAAACAGGCTAACAAAGCCTGCTTTTTCCTTTATTCTACATATAGAACCAGTCCTTTCAGGTATTCCCCTTCCGGATGATAGATGCTGACCGGGTGGTCGGCAGGTTGCGTCAGTTGGTGCAGGATGCGTACGCTGCGGCCGGACATGGCAGCGGCTGTGAACACGGCGGTGCGGAAGTTTTCTTTGCTGACGGCTTGCGAGCACGAGAAAGTGAAAAGAATACCTCCGGGCTTGATTTTTTCGAAAGCCTTGACATTGAGTTTGCGGTAGCCTTGCAGGGCATTGCGCAGAGCATCGCGGTGCTTGGCAAAAGCAGGAGGGTCAAGAACTATCAGGTCGTATTGGTCGCCCATGCGGTCAAGGTATTTGAAGGCATCTTCTGCATAGGCGGCATGGCGGGTGTCACCCGGGAAGTTCAGTTCGATGTTCTTGTTGGTCAAGTCGATGGCTTTGGCGGAGCTGTCCACGGAATGCACCAGTTTGGCGTCTCCACGCATAGCATATACGGAGAAGCCGCCGGTATAGCAGAACATATTCAGTACGCTGCGGCCTTTGGCATAACGTTCCAGTAGCGAACGGTTCTCGCGTTGGTCTACGAAGAAACCGGTTTTTTGGCCTTTCAGCCAGTCGATGTGGAACTTCAGGCCGTACTCCATGGCTACATTGTCCGTGCTGCCGCCTTTCAAGAAACCATTCTCCGGATAGAGGTCGGCCTTGAAGGGAAGGGTCGTCTCCGATTTGTAATAGATATTGTCAATCTGGCTGCCCATCACTTCGGTAAGGGCATCGGCAATGGCCATGCGGTCGAGGTGCATGCCGGCAGAATGTGCCTGCATCACTGCGGTACGGGCATAAATGTCGATAACCAGCCCCGGCAGGTTGTCTCCCTCCCCGTGCACCAGGCGATAGGTGTTGTTTGTCGGGTTTCCGGCTATGCCGATACTGCGGCGCATGTCGTATGCTATGCTGAGTTTGCGTTTCCAGAAGTCCGCATTGATTTCTTCTTCTTGACGGAAGGTCAGTACGCGTACGGCGATACTGCCAATCTGAAAATGCCCTTTGGCTATGAATTCCTTTTTGGACGTGTAGATTTCAACAACTTCCCCTTCTTCGGGCTCTCCGTCGAAATGTGCGATGGCGCCGGAAAACACCCACGGGTGAAAACGCTTTAATGACTCCTCTTTATTGGGTTTAAGGTATACTTTGTACATATATATAATGTGATTAATGTGGTAATGTGATAATGTGCATTACATTACCACATTATTATTGGCTTCTATCTCAAAATCTCCTGTCCGTTTCAGTTCTTGCAGCTTGTTGTAGATGTTGAGGCATGCCCAGGCATCGGTGGCGGCATACAGTTTCTGCGGTTCGGTCAAGGTTTCGGCTTCCCAGTTGGAAAGGCGCTGGCTTTTCGAAATCTTTTCCCCGAAGAGGATGGCATATATCTTTTGCAGGCTTTTATCCTGGATGCCGAAAGCGCGGACGTATTCCTGCAATTCAATGCACGCATGTTGTTCGAAAGGAGCACGCTTGTGCAGCATCATGAAGTCATCCCGCAAGGAAAGGCCTACTTTCGTTACACTTGGGTTTTCCAGCAATGTGATAACCGGCAGAGTCAGTCCCGTCAGGTTGAGGCGGAACAGAAAGCAATGTTCCTCTGAGGAAATCTGTAGCAGGGCCACCTTGTGTATCTGTCCTTTTGTGAACGATGGACGGGTTTCGCTGTCTATGCCCAGCAACGGGCAGGACTTCAGATAGGCGACTGCCTTCTCCGCTTCCCACGGTGTCTGTACGACATGTATCTGTCCCGGAAAGGCGGCTTTGGGCAGGTCTTTCACTGTTTCTTTATCTATTGTTCTTTTGATAACCATAATTTAATATTCAAAGTCTGCGGTTTCCTCCTCTTCATCCTCGCCTTGCGCATACTTCACCTCGTGCAGGGCACGCAGGGTGTTGACAAGCTTTTGTCCCCAATGGAGGCGGAAGTTTTCCTGGCAGATGGCAAGCGAATCGTTCATCGTCTCGTTGAAACCCAGCTGGAATACGAAGATAAAGTCCTTGATGTCCTGGTATATGTCGGCCAAGTCTTCGGAAATGTTCCTGGTGATGGGCTGGTCACTATACTTCATGTCGGATACGAATACGTCCAGGTAGTCGTCTTTCTTGGCGAGGTTCATGCGGAGTACCTCATAGGTCTCTTCGGTGACGAATGTTTCCGGCGCCTCGTCTCCTATGGTTTCGCACTCGGGCAGCATGGAGGCCTTCAGGTAGAGCAGCGGAAGTATTTTTAAGGAGGTATCGACGAACGCGGAACGTTTCACCCCTTCCGCTTGTTCCAGAAACTTGCAAAACTCGGCGGCTACGGTCACAAACTCTACGGCATTCCGGTCGAATATCACTTGACTTTCTTTTTTCATATCTTCTTGATTTGAAACGCAAAGATAGCGCAAACCGAAAGTAGAAGCAAATTAATTGGCAGGATTATTCTTTTTTCACTACATGATATTCTGTTCCTCTTGTCTTCCGGCGGCTGCTGATGCCCAGTTTGTGGAGTGCACGTCCGAACAGAGCCACTTTATTGATGGACAGCCGGTCTTTGGTCTTGGTTTGCAAGAAGGAGAGAATCTCCATAGGGGTCATCCAGTCTCCTTCCTCTTCATTTTCGGCGGGATGGAAGTGGCAGAGGAAGAGCTGTTCCAACGGTGTGGGCTGTTCAAACTCCCGGTTGGTCTGTTTCAAGATGGCTTCGTCGGAATCGTCCAGCCAGTAGCGTTCACCTTTGGCTATGGCATCCATGGCTTGTGCGTAGAGTTGCCGGTAGTTGATGGTGACATTGGTATGGATGGGGCCGGTGACTTCGATGCAGATGAAACGGCGGCTGCCGCTGGGGTCTGTCAGCAGGTCTTTCTGGTTGCTGGTGGCTATAAAGGAGGCGTAGCGTCTTATTTCCTGGATGGCGGTGCCGTAAGGCTTGCACAGGTTTGCCACGGGTTTCTGCAGCAGATGCTTTAGAAAACCTTGCTGATTGACGCTGATTTGGTCGAATTCGTCGATGTTTATCAGGAAAAAGCGGCCGAGGCTCCGCTCTGCGTCCTGCTTGCTTTTGAAGTCGATACTGTCGGTATATCCGAAGCGCAGTTCGGGTGGCAGCAGGATGCGGCAGAAGGTACTTTTACGATAGCCTTGGGCTCCGACCAGTAGGGGAGACGTGTTGTTTCCATGCTGGCGGTCGATGTTTTGCCAGTGCGCCGTCATGCTGAGAAACCAGCGGTAGAAGAGTTCCCGCCAGTACGGATTGTTGCAGGGGACGAGGTCGGCCAATGCGCGGATACGGTCCTTGCCGTCCCAATGTCCGGTGCTGTTCAGATATTCTTCGATGGGGTTGTACAAGGGAATGGCGTCCGAGTTGAGGTAGCGTGCCACATCTCTGTCCCATACGCTGATTCCTTCTTTCAGGGCATTCTGTCCGATACTGCTTCTTACCCGCTGGTCGGCAGGGCGGAAATGGAAGTGTATGGAGTCCCGTTGGCGGAATTCCAATTCTCCCAGCACGGTGTTCCAGCGGAACTCATAGCGTCTGTTCATGAATTCTTCCAGGCGGAAGGCGGTGATTTGGTCGCGGGTCATGCTGCTGCGGGTGCCGAAGCCTTTGCATTCGCGGTAGAGGTTGTGCAGGGTCATGCGCACCAGTTGTTCATCCGCTTCGCGGTAGTAGTGCATCATGACTTGACGTACTGCCTCTTCTTCGGGAATGCCGGCTTTGTAGCAATGCCCGGCAAGCAGGTAGAGCAGGGGGCGAAGGTCATCGCCCCGTTTCCAGTTTTCCAGCTCTTCGAAGGTACGGTTCAGGGCGGCTTCGAAGAGGATGGAGAAGGTTTGGGAGGCCGGATAGCCGGGGGCAATGCGCATCAGCGGGTTTGCTTCGGTCTGTTTCCGTTGGCCGAAGGTGGGCTCGTCGGGCACGGACAAAGGCTGTTCCAGACAGAAAGGGACGGCAGACGGATTGTAATAGGGACGGTCATCGAGCGTCATGCGGCAGCTTTGCTCCACGGCAGGTTCTTTCAGTGTGATGGGGTAGGGGAGCAGGGGCTGGTAACAGTTTACGGCGAGCCGGTAGGCAGCGGTATGAAACAGCCTGATTTTTTCTTCCTGCCTGGGGCGCGAACCGTCGGGGGTGGCAAACAGTACCCATATTTTTACGCTTCGTCCACTGCTTCCGCAAAAGGCGGCAAAAGTTTGCGGCAGCAGGGCCGCCTGGTGCTTTACTTGCTCCACTTCCACGGCATTGGCCAGGTGGTTGACTTCAATCTGTACCAGTCCGTTATAGGTTTTTAGGTATCTTTCCCCCTCTTTGCTGCGGGCATATTCTGCGGCAGGGCAGATGCGTGGCAGTTTGTCTATGCAGGGGTAGTGTCCGTTGCTTCCGGTGATGTGGGGAATGAGGCTGCGCAAGGCGGATATGTGTCCGGCTTTGTTCTCGGTTTTCATCTTCTCCATCAAGGTGTCGCTGGGCCATGTGCTGAATGTCTCTTTGCCGGTTTCACGAGCGGTGCGTATAAGGGTAAGTTTCATGGGGTGCTTGCTGTATTAAAGTCCGCAAAGCTACTGAAAAATGACGGGACAGCCGAGGAAAAGTGGAATTATGATGAAACTTCTCATATTTATTCCGGCTGTACGTCGTAATCCGACTGGTTTTTCACGCCGACAATGTCTTGCTTCCTCACCTCGGTTGTTAATATGTGCTGCAACTGCTGTGAGGTCAGCGTCTCGGTGGGAGAGAACTCAGCCGACTTCATATAGCTTAAAATGGCATTGCGCAGCTGACCTCCTTCCGGAGTGTGGCGAATTGCTTCGAGGTTGCTCATACAAACCAATACCTTACCGTTGTCTACGGCAAATTCGAACAGCAAGCCTAACTTGTGGTTCCGCTCCACATTGTCTACTACTTGGATAAGCGGCTTGTATTCGTGGCGTGTAGCGTTCAGAATAAAGGGGCGGGCATGGCGTACGATGCTCCACCATTGCCAGTTGCTATGGCACTCGGTGGGGAACTGCCGGAACAAGGGATGTTTCTCGTCCATCAGCAAGGAGAGGGTGCCCGGCGAAACTTCGCGGCCGGCGTTTTCCGAAATGCTTTTGAACATGGCATAGTTCCAGTAGTCAGGAGTAAAAAGTCCGCCTACACTCTGTTCTTCAATGGCTTTGTGGTCGGGTATAAGCAGTATCTTCCCTTCTTGGCTCAGTCTCTTTCGCGCCTCGTCATCCAAGGACTGACAGATGAAGATGTCCGCTTCGCTTTCCGGTGTCCGGTCGGGGTATACCCATAAGTTATAATAGTTATGATAATTCCCGGTGGTCAGTGTCAGTCGCAATTGGGCAGGCTTGTCTATTTCGGTAAGGGTGCTTTTCAACTCGCCCACCTGCATTACTTTTCCTTGCTCTACATGGGCGGGGACTTTGCCTTCGCGAACAAAAGTTACGCTGTCACTCAGGCTTTCCAGACGCCAGCATAATGCATCAGACCATGGTTGCTCTTCGTAATTTGTCAGGGCGAGGCCTATGTTCAGCTCTTCTTTGTTGCTGTAACAGTAGGTGTCCATAAGCGCCAGCGGTACCACCGGAGCACAAAAGCCGCGGAATGTTTCGGGAGTGACAATGCCTTTGCTGTCCATGAAAGCATCCAGAATGCCTACCAGTGCCGAGCCTTGTCCGGGAAAGTCTTGAAGGTCGAGCATCTGGAATCCACCTAAACCGGCAGTGCGCAGGCCGTATTCAATATCAGCCTTGTAGCATTCGACGGCAAACCGGCCGGTGGACTGATGGAATGCGTCAATCTGGTTCTGCAGTCCATTTTCATTGAGCCGGTCACGGAATATCTCCAAGTTATATGGATGCAATACGCCGGTGTATTTCTCCAACTCCTTGTAGTCGGGATAAATTTGGAACTGTCCGGTTTCGTGACTGATGACCGGTCGGGGAGATTTCGCTATGGCAGCAGTATAATCCGCACGGGTATTGGGACGGGTGTTGTTCAAGATACCTCCCTTTTCGGCATCGACAAAGGCAAACGAACTGCGTACGTGCGTTGTATAGCCTTCGCCTCCTCCTACCCGGCAGGTTGTCAGATAATCTTCACCGTCTATGGCACCTCCCCAACCCAGGAAGTTGTTGGAACCGAACGAATAGAGATGGCGGTTGTCATGTTTTCTGAATCCGTCCAGCCAATTGCGCATCAGGTCAACGTCGCCACCCAACTCGTTGCCCAGTCCCAACATGGTGAATGAGGGGTGATTGCCCATGTAGTCGAGGGTCATATAGGCTTCGTTCAGCAAGAAGTCATTCAGGCGATGGTTGTCCGGTGAAATGCTTCCCCATAAAGGCAACTCGGCTTGGAAATAGATACCCTCGATGTCGGCAGCGGCAAAAGCGGCGCGGGGCGGGGTGTAGGAATGGCAACGGTAGTAGTTGATGCCATAACTCTTGGCTGTCTGAAAAACTTTTCGCCAGGACTTTACATCCATCGGCGCATATCCGGTAAGTGGGAATACGCAAGCGTCGTGTTTGCCGCGCAAGAAGGTCTTGAAGCCGTTTATGGTGAACTGAGTACCTTCGGTGGCAAAGTCGCGCATACCGAAATCTGTTATTATATTGTCTTTACCCTCGTTTGTGGCAAGGGTCACGTTCAGTGCATAAAGTGTGGGGTGGAATTCGCTCCATGTCTGCATCCGGTTGCCCATGTCGAGCGTCAGTTCTATTTTATTTTCACCTTTGCTCAAGCCGACTTGTTTTTCCATGTCCGGTAACTGGTGTTCTTGTTGGGTGTTCCACGTCTTGGCAGAAAGGGTCACTACGCCCGATTGCTCCGAATCGCTGTATATGTTTACATGGATGCGGGCCTTTTTCTCCTTTACAGACGGGTAGACTTGTACCTGCTCGAGATAGGTGTGTGGGGTCGCTTCGATGTAGAAATCGCCCAGAATGCCGTTCCAGTTGGTTTGTGTGCCGTCGGTCCAGGCATGCGAGCTTTGGATTTCGGCTGGTACGGAGCTGGGGGAATTGTCAATGCGTATCTTTATATGGTGGCTGCCGGGTGCCAAGGCCGGCAGGCTATAGCAGTGAGGTGCATAGATATGTCCCAACGTGCCGACGCTGTCCCCGTCTATCCAGAGAGTACTGGGCTTTGTACGTTCCATGAAGAGTATCAGGCGTTTCCCTTCCATCTGTACGGGAATTTCAACATCTTTTTCATATTCTACGATGCCGGAGTAGGGATAAGTCCGTGTCAACTGGGAGGTTACATTGGTGGGATGCCTGCCGTCTCCCAACTTGTTTTCATCCGTCGTACCGGGCAATGTGCAGTTCCCTAATGAACTGTTCCAATTTCCTGATAAATCGATTCGTTCTCTTATTGTCTGGAATTCTTTTTTGTCTGTACATGATGCCAGACATGCCAATAAGCATAATACAATGAAATTTCTCATAAACTACCTGTTTTTCATGGCCGGTGATTGATTGACCGGTTGCAAATATAGGGCATTGCTCCCGTCTCTCTGTATACAAAATGTTTCCAATTATGTGACGGGATGTTTTTTTATTGCTATCTTCATGCTTGATATTAGTGTTGTTGAGTGTTCGTCATTATAGATGAGGATTTTTATATCATGTAATTTGTTTCTGTCTTTATGAATAAAGAATTGAAAATCAGTGATAAATCACCTTTTGAGAAAATAAGGAAGTTTGATGGGCAAGGACGGTCATACTGGACTTCGAGGGAATTGTGCGCTGCTTTGGGGTATAGTACGTACCAGAAATTTTCCGTTCCATTGGCAAAGGCCATGAAGTCCGCCGAAGCGGATGGCATAAATGTGGATGACCATTTTAACCTGATGGTTGAAATGGTTGGGGTAGGCTCTGGTGCATGTAGGAGCGTGGAAAACTATCACCTTACGCGGGAGGCTTGCATCTTTATAGCGAGGCAGGTCTATGCTAAAAAGAAAGAAGTGCAGGCAGCCCTTGAATATTTTTCCAGTGTTAGCATTGATTTTGATGGGCCGAATGTGATGTGAACTGTCAGGAGGCTGTCTCTGAGATGGAGAAAGATAAAATCAGAGAGAGGAACCGGAAGCATTGGGAAGAACTAAATGGCATAGCTTCTGAGTTTTATAAAAAGAAGATGAGGTTGTTGGATGAAGTGGAGGATTTTAAAGCGGATGCTTCTTTTCATGGAAACAAGGCTCCGCATCACATGATGTATAAGCTGGAGACATTGTATAGTAAGGATGGATGCAGAGGGTATGAATTTCTGATAGAATATGATGTGTATGAACCGGTTGTCGGTATTTATTATGGGTGTAAGGGACTGATTCTTGATGAGAATGATAAAGATGGGATGGCCATGTTCAATGAAGAATGGGAAGATATTCGTTATTATGTTACTGCTGTTCTTGAAAATACATTTCCGGGGAAATTTTTCACTCACCGCTTTAAGCCTACAAATAATGCGAACAACCATACTTATTGGCCCTTTTGGATTACTCTTCATGAAGATGAGGATATTGTGGAGGTGGGTGCAAGGGCGGTTCGTCTTATAAGAAGTGTATATGAGGGGTATCTTGAAAATGAAGATGTTGAGGCTCTGAGAAAACGTTCTGACTCCCGGAAAGAGTCTCAAAAAGAGGATAAGATACGTTTCTCTGCTGATGTTAACTTTACAAAAGAGGCATATCAGGAACTGCTTGAAAAGATAGGCCGAATGTCGAAAAAGGGAAAGGGGAAGACAAATAAAAAATTGTTTGAGAAGCTGCTGGAAAAGGCCACTGAAAGTGGATACTTAACAAAAGAAAAACACTATGAGGCAGCGTGGCGGATAGTAGGAAACGGAGATGTGAAAGAGCGAGATTTCCAGAAGAAAACTAATAAACAATTTGTCTATGTGATTATACTTCTTCTGGGGTATATGCAATTTTATTTGAAAACATTAGATACTTCTAAGTGTGGTAAAGAAAATAATAGAATAGTGGCTGTTTCACCTCCTTACACGCATATCAACAAGATTCTGATGACAATGAACGGCAGATCTTTCGGGGCAACACTAAGAAAGGTGTGTACAAAGGGCGATGCTACATCTATAATAATAAATGCATGGAAAATATTGCAAACTCTATTAGACCTGCCAAAGGACGCGTGGAGAATCGTAAATGATACATTGAACTTTCCTGATTGGCAATGGGAAGAATTTAAAAAGAACATGAGGAATGGATAAAGAGGTTGATTGCCTTTTTCGTAGACGTCTATTTCGTGCTTGATTCTTCCCCCATATTTTTGCAATCGTTAATGCTAACGGTTGCTTTTTGTTTTTATAGGCAGAGGGCGCCATAATATAAACTTTAAAAAAAAAAGATTATGGAAAATCAAGAATTTCCGAAAGGA
>OHNX01000842.1_pt1 | contig 11710 bp, 9 predicted proteins | sample 1569691 | NCBI WGS metagenome assembly OHNX01 (sample SAMEA3879507, study PRJEB24766) | human gut metagenome | biome: human-associated habitat; feature: feces | place: USA | collected 1985/1987
TCTAATGCTACACAGGAATTAGTAGATAATACTAAGAAAGAGCTTGATACTAAGATAGATAATCATACTTCAGACTTTAACAATCCTCATAAGGTAACAAAAGAACAAGTAGGACTAGGGAATGTTGATAATACAGCTGATATTAATAAGCCTGTATCTGTAGCACAACAAGCTTTAGTAGATTCTACAAAGGCAGAGTTGAAGAAAGATATTGGTGATATTGAAAAAGATGTTACTAATCACATAGCTGACAAGAATAATCCTCATGAAGTAAATAAACTTCAGGTAGGTCTTGGAAATGTAGATAATACATCAGATATCAATAAACCTGTATCTATTGCACAACAAGCTGCTTTAGATAAACTTAAGAGTGATCTTGAATCTATTATAGGTTCTACAGGAACAGATCTTAGTGCTCACTTGAAAGACTTTGATAATCCTCATAAGGTTACTAAAGATCAGGTTGGACTTGGTAAGGTGGATAACACTGCTGACCTTGAAAAACCTGTCTCTGTAGCAACTCAAGAGGCAATCAATGCTGTTCAGTCTAATCTTGATAAGACCAATATTTCATTAGAGAATCATATTGCAGATAAGAAGAATCCTCATGAAGTAACGAAGGAACAAGTAGGTCTAGGTAATGTAGATAATACATCTGACTTAGATAAACCTGTTTCTCATTATCAACAGGATGCTCTTGATGAACTTGAAAGAAGACTTCAAGGTTCTATTGATGGTTCTGGTTCTGATCTTAGTGCTCATATTTCAGATTTTAATAATCCGCATAAAGTAACTAAGGATCAGGTTGGACTTGGTAATGTAGATAATACAGCTGACAAGGATAAACCTATTTCTGATGCTACACAGAAAGCTTTGGATAGTATTAAGACAGAAACTAATACTATTATCGAAACTCATATAGCAGATAAGAATAATCCTCATGAAGTAACTAAGGAACAGATTGGATTAGGTGAAGTAACAAATGATGCTCAAGTAAAACGTTCAGAGATGGGCGTAGCTGGGGGAGTTGCTACACTTGACCAAGAAGGCAAAGTTCCTAGTTCTCAATTACCTAGCTTTGTAGACGATGTTATTGAAGTAGATTCTTACGATAACTTGCCTACTACAGGTGAAGCTGGAAAGATTTACGTAACCAAAGACACTAACCTAACCTATAGATGGTCTGGTTCTCGATATATTGAAATTTCTGCTTCCTTAGCCCTCGGAGAAACTAGCTCAACCGCATATCCAGGTGACAAGGGAAAAGAAACAACTGATAAGGTTAATACTCACGTAGCTGATCTTAATAATCCTCACCAAGTAACTAAAGAACAGGTTGGACTTGGAAATGTAGATAATACATCCGACCTTGATAAGCCTGTTTCTAATGCTACTCAAGAATTAGTAGACAACACTAAGAAAGAACTTGAGGATCTGATTACTTCTAATGAGGGAGGTCTAGATAATCATATTAAAGACTTCAATAACCCTCACCAAGTAACAGCAGAACAAGTAGGTCTAGGTAATGTTGATAATACTTCAGATAAAGATAAACCTTTGTCTGATGCAGCTAAAGAAGCTATCAACGAGGTTAAGACTCTAATTACTTCTTCTGGAACTGACTTAAGCAATCATATTAAAGATTATACAAATCCTCATAGAGTAACTGCAGAACAAGTAGGTCTCGGAAATGTAAATAATACTTCCGACCTTGACAAACCTATTTCTAATGCTACTCAGAAGGAACTTGATAAACTTGACGCTAAGATTGATAAGATTAATACAGATCAGGGAACAGATCTTAGTGCTCACTTGAGAGATTTCAGTAATCCTCATAAAGTAACTAAAGAACAAATTGGACTCGGAAATGTAGATAATACTGCAGATCTCGATAAACCAATATCTACTGCTACACAAAAAGCAATTGATGATGCCAAAGCAGCTAATAATACTGCTTTAGATAATCATGCTAATCGTACAGATAATCCTCATAAGGTAACTAAGGATCAAGTAGGTTTAGGTAACGTTGATAATACAGCCGATATTAATAAACCTGTATCTGTAGCACAGCAGAATGCTCTTGATACTTTATCTAATAGTTTAAATACAGCTATTAATAATCACGTAGGTAATACTAATAATCCTCATCAAGTAACTAAAGAACAAGTAGGTCTCGGAAAAGTAGATAATACATCTGACTTAGAAAAGCCTATTTCAGTAGCAACTCAAAACGCTATTTCTGAAGTTGTTTCTAATCTGGATAAACATATTGCAGATAAGAACAATCCTCATGAAGTAACAAAAGAGCAAATTGGACTTGGTAGAGTTGATAATACATCAGACCTCGAGAAACCTATTTCAACAGCTACTCAGGTTGCTCTTGATAAGAAGGCTGAACTTGGACCTGATGGAAAAATACCTGAAAGTCAATTACCTGAAAGAACAATGCATAGTTTGTTCTATAAGGGTACTTGGGATGCTGAAAGGAATTTACCAACACTAGCTAATGGAGATAAGGCACAAGATGGTGATTACTATTTAGTTAATAATGATGGTGAGTCCTTTGGATATAAATTCATGGTAAATGATATTATATTCAATGCCAGTGGAATTTGGTATAGAATGATGGGCTCTAATAAGAGAGATAATCCTACTGAATTTAAGATTACTAAATTCACAGCAGATAGAACTTTATTAGAGAGAGGTGAATCAACAGAAATTACTCTTGAATGGGAATATCAATTGACCCCAAGTGGACAAATTAATTTCCAATTCATAGATACTCATGATATTCCTGTTGAGGAACGTACTTATAAGATTACTGCCACTGGAGGACAAACATTCACATTGAGAGGTTCGTATCTAAGTGAAGTTGCAACAGCTACTTTAACGATTGATACAGCTGATAAGGTTTATGTAGGTGCATCAAGTAATTCTGCTCCTACTGACTCTGACTTTATAGCAATGAATTCTTTCTTCTCCTTCGGTGATAATGAATTCCCATTCACTCCTATTGATTGTTCAGGAGGTAAGTATATTTACGTAGCAATTCCAACAGAAGAGTATAGTAAGTATAGAATCTATTGTAATAATTATCCTGTTGATGATGTAACAGTATACTCTAGACGTATAACTAACATCTTTACTGGATATACTGATTATACAATTACTAAACTTGCTAATCTCTATCATGGAATACTAAATATTGAAGTTAAATTAATTGATAAAAGATAATGCCAGAAAATAATTTAAAAGGAACGGTACTCTATTCGGGTATCGTTCCCACCAATACTTCTGACGTATATCCAACACATTCAGCCATTTATGGTATGGGAGGCTTCCGTTCAGTTAAAACAATAGCTGAGCGGGATGCTATTCCTGTAGAGCGACTAGAAGTAGGAGCTAAAGTATTGGTATCTGAACAAGAAACTGGATATTACGTTGAATCAATAGTAGATGGAAAAGTAAATTGGCAACTTGATACTTATTTATTTGCTGATAAACTCTTAGCATCTCCAGTTATCTCTGGTACTTGGAGTTTTAAAAATAATGCTGGTACAGAGGTTACAAATACAGAAGTTGGTGTTAGTAACGTAAATGCTAGTTCTATTACTATCGAACGAGGATATAAAGCAAAATTTGTTGGAAGTTTTAAATGGACTAAGACAACTACAAATAAAGCCCCTACTTCATGTAGTGGTGACTTAGGGACAACTTTACCTTCTAGTGATGTTGCTTCTCCAACAACTACTATTGATAATATTGCTGCTTCCAGAGTAATTAAAGAAACCTTAAGTGCACCTAAAAAAGGATTCATGGTTTCTGGTAGTTCTGTAGTTGTTGCATCTGGAAATGATACGACATCTGCACAATTTAGTATCAATGTATGGTCTAGACAGAGATATGGTGTAACTACTTCAGCTACTCCTACACAAGATGATATTAAAGCTATGACTGGAACAAAATTAGTCAATGCTAGAACTTTATCAGTTTCTGGAGTTACTGCTGATGGAACTCAATATTACAGTTATGCTTACCCAAAAGACTTAGGAGCTCTTACATCAATTGTTCAGAATGGAGCAGCACCTGTTTTGGAAGACTTTAATAGAACTGAAGTGACTGTAACAAATGGTGCAGGTGTAAATATCGTTTATTATGTATACACCTCTAAATATAAAGGTGCATTTCAAAATGTTAAACTAGATTTTAAATAATTAAAGATTAGAATACAATGGCTCGTTACCCGGCGCAGTTACAATCTGCGAATCTTAATGAATTTGGTATTGTCTATGCCGACGAAATACAAGGCCATAAAACAGTTGCTACTCTGAATGCACTTTATGCTATCACAGATCCTATTCTTAGTAAATCCGTAGTAAATACTAATAATGATGCTATCGGACAAGAGTGGTTTGTTGTATCAGAGGATTGTTATTACAGATTAGACAACTGGGCCAATAGACATGCAGCTTCTGGATGGACTAAACTTCAAGTAGTAGATACAGAGTTTAATAGTCTTTCTACACATGGAGCTGATAAGATAAAAAATTTCACAACATCACCATCGACAGTAACTCTCAACTATAATACGTGGAGATCATCTACTGTAAATGCTGATGGAACCGCTGTAATAAACGCTGCTACACAATCTGCAGCGGGTGTTCTAAGCGCAGCGGATAAAACTAAGTTAGATGGATTAAATACAGATTCTATTAATGATATATCTGTAACATCTAATGCTAATAAAGCTACTATTACATTTGTATCTGATAATGGTAATAAGGAAGATATAAGTACTACTATAGATTTTCCTATATCTACTACTACCGCAGCAGGTACAATGAGCGCCAAAGATAAAACAGAATTAGATAGAATTAATACTGCTAACTTTGCTCTTGGCGCTGTAACTCCTGCTGCGTCTACTGTAGGAATAGCTGCTTCTAAAACAAATGTAACTGATGGTACTACCGCTGCGAATAATATTACGCTGCCTGCTGCTACACAATCTGCAGCGGGTGTTCTAAGCGCAGCGGATAAAACTAAAGTTGACCGAATCACAGGTACTAATCATGTTATCTCTCAGCCTACTACAACAGCTACCTCAAGAGTAATTACTATAACGGGTATAAATCCTACAGATAATAAAGCAGTTTCTAGTTCTATTACTCTTCCAGAAGTATCAGAAACTCAGGCAGGCCTTGCAAGTGCATCTGATAAGAAGACTCTCAATGCTATTAAAACTCTTGGGAATTCTTCTCACTTAAATGATGATAATTGTTGGACTAGAACAGCTTCTAATGTAGCTATAAACTTCACTTGTACTGATGTTAGTGGTAATTCTACAGATACTGACGCAAAAAGTGAACATTCTGTTAATATTGGAGCTGCATCATCTACTCTTGCAGGGGTAATGACTTCAACCGATAAGACTGAACTTGACAGAATAACCACAGCGAATTTTGCTTTAGGTGCAGTTACGCCAGCAGCTTCAAGTGTAGCTATCGCAGCAACAAAAACAACTATTTCTACAGGAGTTAGTGCAGCAAACAATATAACTCTTCCCGCTGCAACTGCTAGTGTAGCTGGTGTTATGACTGCTGCAGATAAAGTAAAGCTTGATACTACTCTTCCTAACTTAATTAACTCTAATAAAACAACTATTGATAATTATACTGTAAATGGAATTAAAATTTCTACTAATCCCGTTGTAACAGGAGCAAATACTAAAGTAACTGGGTATTCAAAACCAACTACGACTGGAGCTATTGCAGCAACTGATAGTATCAATGGAGCTCTTGGAAAATTAGAGAAAAAGTTAGATGATGAAGTAACTAATAGAACTAATGCTGTTTCAAATCTAACTAATACAGTAAATAATAATAAGACTACAATAGATAACTATACTGTTGGAGGAATAAAAATTTCTGCTAATCCTAAAGTGGCAAATGGAACAAATACTACAGTATCTACTGCTAATAGTACGATTACTTGGTCTCTAAACTCTACTATATCACTTACTAGAGTTAATGCTTCTAGTGGATTCTATCAGACTTCAGATAAACGTTTGAAATCAGATATTAAACCTTTGGAACATACACTTGAGGAGATTTGTTCTATTCCGACAGATTCATTTATTTTAGGTGGGAAAAAAGACCTTGGAACTATAGCACAAGAACTTGAACCAACTTTCCCTGAACTAGTAACAGACGCCGAACTTAAACAATCCGATGTACCTAACCCTGAAAACTTTGAAACCATTGAGAAAGATGGTGAAACTTATGTTCTAGTTAAAGAAGTTGATTATGCTAAAATGAGTGTTCTAGCAATCGAAGGTATTAAATTACTTAAGGCCGAAATAGATGAACTTAAAAAGCAGTTATTAGATAAATAAAATAAAGGGAGGTTGATCAAGAGTAAAAACTTGATTGCCTCCTTTTAAATTTAAAAGTAGGAATGAAATGGATCAAATAATTAATTTTAAAATAAATACAGAACTATTTACAAGTAGATCTGAAGCGATCCTAGCCTTAGAAAACATTATATTTACTCAAGGAGAGCCAGTTATTGCAATTTATGGAACTACTTCTCAAAATGCTAAAATTATTCTAGCCGTCGGAAAAAGAAATGGAGCTGGAAAAAATGCATTTGAAATAATTTCCACTAAAGAAGATATGTCTGAAACTTTGAATATTATTAATTCTTTGAATAATGAGTTCACAGAACATATCAAAGCAGAAGCAGGTGATAAGCTTGGACATGTAATAACAGGAGGAGATATTGTTTTCTCTGGAGGTATAGGAACTGTAGTTTCGGCTGGAAAGGTAAAAAATAAACTTACTTTTACTGGTGGAACTTTTGAAGGAACAGATAAAACTACATTTGATGGTTCTGAGGCTGTAACGATAAAAATTCCTAGCCCCTCATTTACTGTTCCTAAACCATTAGGACATGCAATAGCTGGAGAATCTAAGGAGTGGGCTAGAGCTGACCATGTGCATGAAGCTCCTAAATCAGTCTCTGGAAATGCTGGTAGTGCTGATAAATTAAGTTCTAAAAGAAATATAACTTTAACCGGAGCTGTTACTGGAGGTGTAGTAACTGATTTTTCAGGAGATATTACAATTAATACTTCCAAAAACCATACACATGATATTTCAGAGGTTACTGGTCTACGAGGTGAGTTGAACACCTTAGAAGCAACTAAAGCTCCCATTGAAAGTCCTATCTTCACAGGAACTCCAGAGGCTCCAACAGCTCCACAAGGAACTAATACTAATCAGTTAGCTACTACTGCATTTGTTATCAAGGAAATTGGAGAAAAAATAGAAGCTGCTGTAGCCTTGAAATTTAAAGGAACTCTCGGAACAACTGGAACTGTTAAGAGTCTTCCTGCTCAACATACAACAGGTGACGTCTATGTTGCCACTACTGGAGCTCCGAATGTATCAGGACTTAGACTTGAACCTGGTGATATAATAATTTGTATCAAAGATGGTTCAACTGCTAATGATTCTGATTGGACAGTTGTACAGACTAATATAGATGGAGCTGTAACAGGACCAGGAAGTGCAGTTTCTGGAAATCTAGTACTTTTTAATGGAACTACAGGAAAAGTTATATCAGATTCTGGTCTTTCATTAGCAGACCTAGCAAAAGTAACAACTACTATCTCTGCAGGTCCTGGTTTAACTGGAGGTGGATCTATTGGAGGAAATCAAGTAATATCACATGCTTCTCAACCAACTACAGGAACTAATGCAGGGGGTAATTCTGGAGCTTTTGTCACAAACATTAAGATCGATTCCTTTGGACATGTTGTAGAAGCCTTAAAAGGAGACTTAACTGGATCATATCTAGCACCCTCCGGAGAATATATTTCAGGAATTACACTCTCAGGGAATACACTATCAGGAAATTCTAAACCATTCCCTAATATTGAAATTGAAAATGGAGAAGTAGGTGGATCGGAAGAATTTGTTACTGGAATCTCTGTAAATACTGTTTTAAATAATCATAGAATTCAAGTTAATAAAGGAACAATCCCTGGAATAATAGTAACTGGAGATGGTGGTGAAGGAAATCCTAGAAAATATGTTTCAGGAATAGAATCAGATGGACATCATGGAATATCTTTTACTACTTCCGAAGAATCTGGAATGGTTAAGGTTTCAAAAGATGGTTCAGCTGATTATTTAGGAAATAAAGTTCTCTCTGGAGTTAGTTCTGGAAATACTTATGCAACTACTGTAACTCAAGATACTGATGCTTTGAGATTAACTACTACTATTTCAGAGATAGATGGTGGAGATGATCAAGGAAGCCAAGGAAAACGTCAAGTAATTAGAGTAAAAAGATATACTACAGGTGGAATTCTTCCTAGTGGATTAGCTTCAGGGGAAATAGCAATAAACTTGGTTGATAATTACCTCTATGTCGGAAATGAAAAAGGTGGAGTTCAAAGAGTCTATCCGAATGCTACACCACAAGTAGATGGTCTTTTATCAGCCGAAGATAAATCACGCCTCGAAAAAGCTATATCTGATATCGCTGATCATGCTTCAAGTCTGGGAACGATAAATACTGAGCTTGATGTTCTTGAGGAAGATTTGAAAGACACGAAGGAAAAATTAACTGAAAAAATTTCTCAAGAATCCGAGGCGAGAAAAACGGCTGATCAAGATTTTAAGGAAAACTTGAATACTGAAACTCAAGAAAGAACTACCGAAGATATTGCTATAAGAGAATATATAGACTCTACAAAATCAGAGTTAAATGAAAAGATAGATAAACTTATTGGTTCAGGAGGAGAGACTGAAGGAGGATTAGCTGCAGAAGTGGAAGCTAGAAAACAAGGAGATAAATATAACTTCGATCTCTTAAAATTTGCAATTCAGAGAGTAAATTCATCTGCTGGTTTTGAAGATCCTGATCCCGATGATGACAGTATTTATAGTAATTTCCCAGATCTTTCAGATACACATTACCTAAGAGGGCAGAGCAATTTAGTAGGATGTCTTAAGGTTCTTGACCAGAAAATTTATGAACTAGAACAAGCATTAACCATTAAAACACTCTAATATATGGCATTAACTAATTTTTATAAAGGACCTGAAGCTGAATATTCTAGAGAGAAACATATTAATGGTATCTATATGAGCACTGATTCTAGAAAGCTTTGGATATTCGGACAACCAACACAAGAATTATCAGATATTATAGAAAAAGCTGATTACGATGCTCTTGAGTCTAAAGATCCGAATCTAATATATATTGTAAAATTATCAGAAGAATGAAAAAATTAATTCTAACCCTGATCACTACTCTATTAATTATTTCTTGTGGTACTACCCGAAAATTTAATACTACTTTTTATGAAGGCTTTTCGATAGAACCACAAAGAATAGTAGATAGTATAACTACAGCAAATTTACTTCCAGCGTCTATAGAATATCAAGAATGGCCTAAGTTGATGTACTTTACTAGTGATTCAGTTATAACTACACAGTATACGACTATAACCACTAAAGAAGATACGACTTATATATTCTCGATAACTGAATCCGCTGGAGATAGTATATACTTAATTAAATTTAGAAAAGAATAATAGTTATGGATTTTGTATCAGTATTTTCAACATTAGCTGCTTTAGTGGCTGGTGTTCCTGTTGTTACGCAGGCAATTAAGAAACTTATAGGTAAAGAACTTCCAGGGTGGGCTAATCAATTAATTTCTTGGATAGTTGCCATTGGATTATGTATGTTCGGTTGGTTTTTCGATCTTGGATGTCTTGCTGAAGCTTCTTGGTGGCAATCTCTCATAGTAGGCGCTGGTGTTGGATTAGCTAGTAACGGTGTATTTGATATCGCTCTAGTTCAGGGAATACTTGAACTTATATTCGGAAAAATAAAAAAGTAATTATGAGATCTTACGGTTATATTAAAACAGAAAACCTAGAAAGTTACTCAGAATATAAACCACAACCTATCACACTTCCGGCCGAATATAAACTCAAAGATATCGGCAAAGTGTGGGATCAAGGTAGTGTCGGAAGCTGTGTTAGTCATTCAATAGCAGAAATGTATAATTTTTATCAGCTAAGTCATGGAAAAACTCTAGAGAAAAAGCCTGATTGGTTATACTATCTTAGAGCTGATAAAACAATAGATGGAATGATGCCTGCCGAAGGTTTTGAGTTAATGAAAACGGCCGGAGAAATAAAAATCTTCTCAAGAATATCAACTATCGAAGGAATTAAACATGCAGTAATAACAAATGGACCTGCATTTATAGCTGTCATTGTAAGAGACGGAGAACGTGATGATTTCTGGAATGGTTCTGAAAACTTAGGAGGACATGCGATAAGTATTGTTGGTTTCTCTAGAGATGGATTTATGATAAAAAATTCTTGGGGTTATGGATATGCAGAGTCCGGTTTTTCTGAGATGAGCTATGAAGATGCTGGAAAAGTAATTCGAGAAGCTTGGACTATAATAGAATAAAAAAGAGACTAGTAAAGGGTTTAATTTTCCCAATACTAGTCTTTTATTTTCTTTATATTCTCTCTATAAATACTTCATAATCATCCTTACAATACCAACTTGGACATGTATGAGGATTTCCATGTCTATTTCTTTTTCCTCGGTCTATATAACTTTTCCATCTATATATTGTATCAGATTTCTTAAGAGCTTTCCACCAAACATCAAGTGTCGTTTTTATCCATGAACCTTTCTCAGCTATTATGTCTGATGGATTAACTAAAGGTTTATTATTATCATACAAATCTCTTCGGCCTTGGAGAATATACGGCGATGAATTTTTGGTCGTCAGAATAATCATCATCTCCTGTGTAACAAAAATCTACTTGAATCTCTTTTATCCCGACCCTCCTTAGTATCGCCGTTTTTTCATCAGGCCGTAAATTATAATACTCATCTCTTATTATCTTTTTCCCAGTCAAATCTCTAAGATAAAAGAATCTACCATTACCTTCTTTCCCAGGGATCATATCTTTAGGAGACTTACCTAATAGAAAAGTTTCAATATAACCTTTGGGAAATGCATAAAATCCCTTCCTAACTGGAGCTGTATGAAATCCTCGAAAAGGTGAATCCCCAGGGAGTGATCCCTCTTTATGATCCTGTGGAGATAAAGTACCCCACCTAAAAAATTCATAACTATTCCTCTTTTTCATAAACTCTATTTTTAAAAGTTACAGCCGAAAATCTCTTCTTTACTACTTTTAAGACTTTTTTCTCCAAAGATCGATACTCATTAGAAGAATAATCACGTTTTAATTCAATATATTCCCAAGGCTCGTCGTAAATAAATTCCCAATCAGATGTGCACTTAATTAATTCAGCTGTCCATGGATCTGAATGTCTCCACCTAAGATAAATACAATAACCTTGAGATGAAATCGGATCAAGAAAATAATAATAACATTGACTTGGACACCATATTAAATCCTCTATCCAATAACCTAATAATTGTTCGTTCATATATAATATACTGTTTTTCATTAACATATATAAGGAAATAAACGTTCCTTTAAAACAAGATGGTAAACCAGAAAGTAGATATGTAATTAGATTTGATGGAAGTTTTACTTTACGAAATCAATTATTAAGTAACTTTTCTCTAATTGCAACTTTAGAAATTAAATTTTCTGATAATTCAACAAAAAATATTCTAACTACTATGCAAGTAC
>OHNX01000849.1_pt1 | contig 11584 bp, 10 predicted proteins | sample 1569691 | NCBI WGS metagenome assembly OHNX01 (sample SAMEA3879507, study PRJEB24766) | human gut metagenome | biome: human-associated habitat; feature: feces | place: USA | collected 1985/1987
CTGAATACTTACAGGGTTCATTCTCTAAGTTAAAAGGCTTAAAAGTAAACATGGTTGCAACTGTAAAGAAAGACAGAATTTACAACAGACAGGCAAATGGTAACTATCAGATTGCATGTACTCGTTGGGGTCCAGACTATGCTGATCCAACAACTTACTTAAACTTATTCTTAACTGGTAACCAGAATAACTATGGTAAGTACAGCAATGCTAAAGTTGATTCATTAATGAAACAGGTTCAGGCTGAATCAGACTTAAATAAACGTTGGGACTTAATGACTCAGGTAGAAAAGACTGCACTTGATGATTTAGCTTATATTCCAGTATTCGAAAAGGGTGCTGCAGCATTAAAGGCTAAGAATGTAAAAGGACTTGTTCATTCAGCAGTTGGTGTTCCTTATACATTCAAATACGTAACTATCAAATAAGAATAAACAGAACATAGTGAGAATAAACACATTATAGCTCTTGCTATAATGTGTTCTTCTTTTTTAAATGAAAGGTGTGATATTTATATGGATAAATCCATGATTAGGTATATCTTAAAGAGATTGCTTATTTCAGCAATTACTTTATTCGTTATACTAACAGTTCTGTTCATTATGACTCGTTGTATGCCAGGTTCTCCATTCAACTCAGAAAAGTTGAGTCCAGAACAGCAGAAAGTCATTATGGCAAAATATGGTCTTGATAAGCCAGTTCTAGTACAGTATGGTACATACTTAAAGAATATGTTATCAGGCGACTTCGGTGTTTCTTATGTTTTATACAAAGATCAGAATGTTTCTGAATTAGTATTTGACGCAGCTAAGATCTCATTTGCTTATGGTATCGCTGCATGTATCTTAGGTACATTAGTAGGTATGTTACTTGGTATCGTTGCTGCATTAAACAAGAACACTATTTGGGATACAATCGCAACTATTATTTCTATCTTAGGTGTATCTATCCCATCATTCGTATTCGCATTATTACTTGTTATCTTGTTCAGTAATGATCTTCGTATCTTACCAACAATGTATGATGATATGAATCCAATCTTCTCATCTATATTGCCAGTTATCGCTTTATCTATGAGCGTTATTGCCAACGTAGCACGTTTCACTCGTACAGAAATGATTTCTGTATTAAATAGTGAATATATGACTCTTGCAATGGCTAAAGGTTTAGATCGTAAGACATTAATCTTCAAGCATGCATTACGTAATGCCTTAATTCCAGTAATCACTATCTTAGGTCCGATCCTAGTTAACTTGATGACTGGTACAATGGTAGTAGAACAGATCTGTTCTGTACCAGGTTTAGGTAAGCTATTAATTAACAGTATTCGTGCCAATGACTACAACATCATCGTTGCATGTTCATTCTTATATGCATTCATGTATATCGTTATGATGTTAGTAATCGATGTATCTTATGGTATTATCGATCCACGTATCCGTTTAGGAAAGGGGGACAACTAAGATGGATGACAAGAAATATGAATTTTTGCCAGATGATTTTGAGTTTATCGGTGATAAACAGAATATCAACATTGATGAAGTTGCTCCTGCAAGACCTGCTTGGAAAGATGTTGTTTATCGTTTTACTCAGAACAAAGGTGCAATCTTTGGTTTAGCTTGTATTATTATCATTGCTTTACTTGCTATCTTTGTACCAATGATTTCTCATTGGAAATATGATGCAATTGATACAAGTATTGCGAATGTTCTTCCAAATGGTACTCATTTCTTTGGTACTGATAAATATGGCCGTGACTTGTTCGTAAGAACTTGGCAGGGTACTCGTATTTCATTAATTATCGCATTAGTTGCAGTAGTTATTGATATCGTAGTTGGTATGACTTATGGTTTAATTTCTGGTTACTTTGGTGGTTTAATTGACTCTGTCCTTCAGAGAATTCAGGAAATCATCAACTCTATCCCAACACTAGTAGTATTAACTATTCTTTTAACAGTATTAAAGCCTTCTTTATATACCGTTATTCTTGCGTTAATCTTCACTGAATGGATTCCTATGTCTCGTATCACAAGAGCACAGGTATTAAAAATCAAGGAAGATGAATTCATTCTTGCTTCTAGAACATTAGGTGCAAGCAATATCTTTATCTTATTCAAGGAAATCTTACCAAATATCTTTGGTCAGTTAATCATCATGTCTATGATGACTATCCCAAATGCAATCTTCTATGAAGCATATCTAGCATTCGTTGGTTTAGGTTTAACTGTACCTCAGGCTTCACTTGGTACTTTGATCAACTCAGGTTTCGAAGTATTCACAGTATATCCAACTCAGATGACTATCCCAGCTATTATCCTTGCAGTATTGATGTTAGGATTCAACTTATTAGGTGATGGTTTAAGAGATGCACTTGATCCTACTATGAAGGAGATGTAATTATGGCTGACAGAGAAAGAATTTTAAAAATCAGAGACTTAAATATCTCCTTTAAGATTGAAGGTAAGAAAGTGAATGCCATCCGTGGTGTTAACTTAGACCTTTATAAGGGAGAAACAATTGCGATTGTAGGTGAATCTGGTTCAGGTAAATCAGTTACTACAAAAGCTATCATGGGTATCTTAGCTAAGAATGGTAGTATTGAAAGTGGTTCAATCGACTATACTTGGCATGATCCAGATACTGATGAAAAACATACAGTAGATATCACTAAGATGACAGAAAAGGAAATCCAGAAGGAAATCCGTGGTCGTAAGATTGCGATGGTCTTCCAGGATCCAATGACTTCTCTAGACCCAACAATGACAATTGGTAAACAGATCATGGAACCAATGATGTATCATTATGGAACATCTAAAGAAGAAGCATATAAAAAGGCTGTAGAACTTCTTGAAGAAGTAGGAATCACAAATGCAGAAAAACGTATGAAGAACTACCCTCACCAGTTATCTGGTGGTATGAGACAGCGTGTTGTTATCGCAATCGCTTTATCTTGTGATCCATATGTATTAATCTGTGACGAACCTACAACAGCCCTAGATGTAACTATCCAGGCTAAGATTCTTGAATTAATTCAGGACTTACAGAAGAAAAAAGGTATTTCAGTTATTTATATCACACATGACTTAGGTGTAGTTGCTAAGGTAGCTGACTTTGTAAACGTTATGTATGCAGGTAAGATTGTAGAAACAGGTTCTATCGAAGATATCTTCTACAGACCTTTACATCCATATACTTGGGGTCTTTTATCAGCAATGCCTGATTTAAATACTGATGATCCAGAATTATATACAATTCCTGGTTCACCACCAAACGTTACAAAAGAAATCAAAGGTGATGCATTCGCACCACGTAATAAATATGCATTAAATATCGATAAGAGAATTGAACCACCTATGTTCAAAGTAGAAGGTTCTACAACTCATAAGGTAGCCAGCTGGTTAATGCATCCAAATGCGCCAAAGGTAGAAATGCCTGAAGCATTAAGAAAGAGAATTGATAACATGATGAAAGAAGGTGTACCAAGTAATGGACAAGAATAGTCAGACTCCAATTCTTGAAGTCAAGAATTTAAAACAGTATTTCTATCCAACTAGAAAGTTTACTGTAAAAGCCGTTGATGGTATTTCATTCAAAATCATGCCAGGTGAAACATATGGTTTAGTAGGTGAATCTGGTTCAGGTAAATCTACTACTGGTCGTGCCATTATTAGATTATATGATCCAACTGATGGTCAGATCATTTTCGAAGGTGAAGATATCACTGGTAAGATGTCTAAGAAAGCTCTTAAGACATTACGTACTAAGATGGCTATGATTTTCCAGGATCCAATGGCTTGTTTAAACCCTCGTAAGAAGGTTATTGATATTATTGCTCAGGGTCTTGATATTCATCATGATTATAAAGATGAAAAAGAAAGAGAAGAAAAGGTTTATAAGATTCTTGAGATGGTAGGTCTATCAAAAGAACATGCGAACCGTTTCCCACACCAGTTCTCTGGTGGTCAGAGACAGCGTATTGGTATCGCAAGAGCCTTAATTATGAACCCTGATCTAATCATTGCCGATGAAGCAATCTCAGCCCTAGATGTATCTATTCAGGCACAGGTTGTAAACCTAATGAAGAAGATGCAGAAAGAAACAGGTGCTGCTTACTTATTTATCGCTCATGACTTATCAATGGTTAAATACATCTCTGATAGAATTGGTGTATTACATTTAGGTCATTTAGTAGAAACAGGAACTGCAGATGAAATCTTTAGTAATCCTCTCCATCCATATACAAGATCATTATTATCTGCCATCCCTCATTCTAACCCAAGAGTAGAGAAGGTAAGAAAATCATTCTCTTATGATTATGAAACAAGCGGTCTTGATTATGCAGCTGGTACTCAGCATCAGATTACTGATACACACTTTGTATTAGGTACTGATGAAGATGTTGAACAGTTCAAGAAAGACGCAGCAAACTTCAAATTATAACATTTAAAGACTATGACACTTATGTGTGATAGTCTTTTTTTATGCTCTAAAAATGTGAACTACTACACTTATTCAATGTAAAAAGTGTAGTTGTAGCACATTTATTCGCTGTAAAAAGTGTATAGGTACTACATTATTTCACTGTAAAAAGTGTATAAGTAACACATTTTTTCGCTGTAAAAAATGTAAAAAGGTGATATAAAGGAATAATAAGGCAGGTGTCTCTATGTATCGATACGCAATAGAAGAATTATTCAAATGGAAAGAAAAGCCAAATCGTAAGCCAATGGTTATACAGGGTGCAAGACATGTAGGTAAAACATGGCTGATGAAAGAGTTTGGTAAGAAAGCTTATACTCATACTGTTTATATTAATTTTGAAGATAATGTAACTATGGAAGATTTGTTTTCGGATGATTTAGATACAAAACGTTTGATTGCAGTTATGGAACTGTATAGTGGTAAAAAAATTGATCCTGACAACACACTTCTTATATTTGATGAATTACAGGAAGTACCTAGAGCCTTAACTTCTTTAAAATATTTCAATGAAAATGCACCTGAATATCATATTGTATGTGCCTGTTCATTCATGGGTATTGATTTACATCAAGGGACATCATTTCCGGTAGGGAAAGTGGATTTTATGAATCTTTATCCACTTAGCTATAAGGAATTCTTATTAGCAACTAAACAAATTGATGCTTTGAAGGACTATTATTTTGTAGGTGGTATGCCAGAAGCTGTACAACATTTTGTAAGTCATCATAGTTATGATGAAGTACGCAATATACAGAAGAGAATTCTATTAGATTATGAACATGATTTTCCACATCTAAAAATAAGTAAAGTATGGAATAGTATTCCAATACAGATTTCTAATAATACATATGAAGGAAAACGTGGTAAAGGTTTTAATGTGGCTATTATGTGGTTAGCTGATTGTGGATTGATATACATAGTGAATCGTGTGAGACAGGTAAAAGCACCCTTGAAAATACATGAGGATTTCAATACATTTCAATTATATCTATTAGATATAGGATTATTAGGATGTATAGCAGAACTTGATGAGCATACACTAAGTAAACAATATATATGTCAGCAGCTTATAGCAACAGAATATGTGAGTATATATTGTACAGATGATACTGATTTCTTGATAGAGAAAGAAGATGGCATTATTCCTATAAGTGCGCAAAAGACACTATAAAGGAATGGAACTTATCCTGAATCTATAAATAAAAGCATCGATCAACTCGTGAACGATGCTTACGAAATTAAATATCCAGTTTTATATGAATTTCAGTGATGTTTTGTTTGCCATATACAATACGTAGGATATAAATTATTTTTTCTCTCATATCAGGAAGATAGTACATAATATAATTTCCAATCAGTTTCTTTCGGAGATTTTCTACTTGTAAAAATTCATTGTCTACTAGAGAACCACTTTCAGGAAAAGCTCTTGCTTCGTCAATATTATCCTTTAATTTGTCTACGAAATCAGATGCTGCCTGTGGATTTGCAAGTTCAACTGCTATATACGAGACAATTCCATCTAAATCAGATTCTGCTCTTTTGGTCAGTCGATATCCAAATTTAGATGCCATACTTGCTCCTTATTTTAGATATTGCAGTGTCTCCTTCTACTGTGTTTCCAGATTTCACATCTTTCAAACCATCCAATATTGTTGTTGCTTCATCCATCTTTCTCATAGTTTTTTCATAATAATCAATGTCCATAACAACCAATCTGCCGTATCCATTCTTGGTTACGAATACAGGACCGTTTTCTTCTGCACAGCGACGTTCTACTTCAACCGTATTTTTTAAATCACGCATCGGAATAATCTGCATAGAATCAGCTCCTTTCTTGTGGCTAAATTATAGCCTATATTTAGTCACACTGCAAGCGGTCGTGAATTATTACGATTAAAAAAACGACACAACCAGACGAATTTTTCCCTTGATCTGCTTTGCAGGTCAGTAAAAAAAACGCTGTCTTGTACGGTATCGGCTTCATACCACTTATTTTCCAGCATCATACGAGCCAGCTTTTGTCGGTGTAACAACCGCTTGATACGGTCATATCAGTAACGGTAGTAGAGAAAAGCGACCAATGCACAAACACCAGTCGTTATCAGAATCGTAATGGAATTGTAGGCAGTCCAAGTAATTCTGGCATGGAGCAGGTTAAAATCTGTCCAGTCTGTAACAAGGAGCTGTCGCAGATTCAGTAGCAGGAACACCGCAATAAACAGGAGCAACAGCTAGCCGATACAGAAATAATAGACCAGCGATTTATCACTGGCACGAATCCTGTTACCTTTAGATTCTATCCATACTTTCATTAAAGCTCCTTTCTTCGGGTATAAGAAAAGCAGTCAATCTTATAGACTAACTGCTCGCATAAATAATAAGATCATTATGTTCAATTTAAGAAAAGTGTTGCTATAGGTTATCTTATCTAGCAAATATACCATAACGATATTGTTGTCGGTATCATTAAACTCACTTCTGTCATCATCTCGTTGACAGCACCTAACGATTTGCCATCATCAGTAAGATATCTCTTCTCTATAGGAGATACGCAAATGATGCAAAGAAAGTATGGATTGAAGCGGCATTAGAAGAAGGTATCAAGATTGATGAACCAGATAGTATTGAGGACTATTTTGGAAAATTCAAATTGAGAATCCCTAAGACTCTTATCTAGAAATGACGGCTTACTTTTAAAATAGAAGACAATGACGTAAACATTTACACAGAAACTGTCCAAAGGCAATGTCCGGAGTTTACATTCCGGCTTTTTTTGCTTGAGTAAATCTAAAGCATATTTAGTCGCTTGCTTTTTTTAGATATTTCATAGATGTTTCATAAATGATTAGTAGGATGAAATAAAGGAGATGATAAAAATGAAACAAATAAAAAAAGTAATGGTATTTGGAGTGTTGTGTTTCTGTACTGCGCTTATAGGATGTCAAAATAAAACAAATGCATTCACAAGTTCAGTTTTAATTAGGAACAAAACATCGTTTAAGCCTATTGATGAGGCAATAGATTCTAAAGAGGAATATGTTTATGAATATTTAGGTCTTAAATTTAAGTTATCTCAAAATATTAAGACTGCTATGAATCAAAAAAGTCTTGTGATGCTTGATGCACAAAATGCGTTAAATCAAGATTTAAGATATGCTTTTTTCTCATTTAATACAGTATCAAATACGCAAAAGAACATTGTTGTTGAAGATACTAAGGACTATATAAAATGGGAAAATAGTCTTAAGAGAGAAGGTACTATTGGTGTGTATCGAAAAGGCATATCTCAAGAGGTGCTAACTGATTTGACTAAATGCAAATATCATAAAAAAATAGGCACTGCTGATGATAAACAATATGAATATTACATAAGCTACCAGACTGAGGATTTTTTAAAGGAATTAATGAAATCAAACATAGAAATAATTGATCGATTAAAAGAAACAGAAAATGGCTTTGTTTTAAAAGAAAAGAAAGATTTAGACAATACAGAGGTTTTTGATGAGTAATCGTGCTATTTATTATATAACAAGAAAGAAAAAAAGGTCTCTTATTATTTTGATTATTGTTACAGTTATTTTTTCTAGCTTATATGTATCTTTAAATGTTATTAAATCCACAACACACTTAAAGAACTCAATATCTAGAACTGCGCAGACTTCTTTATCAATTTCCAAAAAAGATCAATCATCCTTTGATCATAAGGCCTTTAAAGAAACCAAGAATTATATTTTGCAATACAATGGAATAATAAAACCCAAACAAATAAAAGTCATTGAAGCAATGCAGTCAATAAAAAGAGATGATTTACCTAAAGAGTACCAGAATGTTTTATCATATCAGGCGATAAATCAAACAGAAAACCATGCTTTATTCAAAAGCGGTAATTTTATATTAGAAAAAGGAAGACACCTAAAAAAAATGGATTTAAATAAAGTGATGATTCATGAACAATTAGCAAAAAAGAATCATTTAAAAATAGGGAATTATATAACATTACAGAATAATCATCGATATAAAATTATAGGTATTTTTTCGGGCAAAAAACAAGAAGCATATACTGGATTGACTTCGGATTTTAGTGAAAATATGATTTTTATTGATTATCGATCATTACATACAAAGAATGTGAATCAAATGATTATGTTTTTTAATAGTTCACAAGAAGCTCAAATGATTATGAATCATCTTCGACAGAAATATATAGATTATGATATTGAAGAAGATCGTCAAACATATAAGGAAACCTTAGAAGCAATTAATTATATACAATACATTATCAAGTTAATAGTATATAGTTTTATTGTGGTTGCTATAGTTGTTCTTTCTCTTATTTTAATTTTATGGTTAAGAGAAAGAATCCATGAAATAGGTATTTTATTATCAATAGGAATAAGTAAAATAGAAATCTTAGGTCAGTTTATTATTGAACTTCTTTTGATTTCATTACCTGCAGTTATTTTATCCATTGCTGTAGGTAATGTATTATTTAAATTCATCATTAATGAATTATTAAAACATGAATATTCTTTGCTTGTTACAAATGGAATAGAGCAAGAATTATCTGCATTTTTAGCAAGTTATGGAATTTTAGTCACTGTTATATTGTTGTCAGTTGTCATAGCTTGTGGAATGTTCTTGACTAAAAAACCAAAAGAGATTTTATCAGAAATGAGTTAGGAGATTATAATGAGTGTATTAGAAATATCAGAATTAAGCTATAGATATAAGAATTCAAGAGAAAATATTTTATTAGATGTCAATCAAACTTTTGAATTAGGTCAGTTTTATGCGATTATTGGTTCCTCTGGTGCTGGAAAGTCAACGCTGCTTTCTTTACTTGCGGGTTTAGATGAACCTCAGGAGGGAAATATTTATTTTGAAAATGAAGATATTAAAAAGAAAGGTTATAGTTATCATAGAATAAATCATATTTCTTTGGTGTTTCAAAACTATAATCTCATAGACTATTTAACACCTCTGGAAAATGTGAGATTGGTGAATAAGAAGGCATCACCATCATTGTTATTAGAACTTGGATTAAATCAAGATCAAATAAAAAGAAACGTCATGAAGCTTTCAGGTGGACAGCAGCAAAGAGTCGCAATTGCGAGAGCTTTAGCATCTCATGCACCTATTATTCTAGCAGATGAACCAACAGGTAATCTAGATAATAGTACAGCGAACGAAATCATTGAAATATTGAAAAAAATGGCTAAAAAAAGAAATAAATGTGTTATCGTTGTCACACATAGCAAAGAAGTTGCAAATAGTGCAGATGTTATTTTGGAACTCAAGGATAAGAGATTACAGGTTGTTGAATGGGAGGATAAGATATGATAAGAAATGCATTTGCATATGTAACAAGAAAAAAGCTTAAGTCTTTAATCATTATTGTGATTATAGCGACGATGTCTACTTTTTGTGTTTTGGGCTTAGGAATTAAGAAAGCAACTGATGTATCATCCAAGAAAAGTCTAGGGAATATTACCAACAGCATCTTGCTAGAAATTAATAGACAGGTTAATCCTGGGACACCTAGAGGTGGAGGAAATGTAAAAGGAAGAGATATTAACAGGATTGCACAGTGCAAGGAAATTTATTCTTATGTAAAAAGAATTAATAGTGTTGCAGATTTATTAGATCATGAAATCATTGAAACGCCAGAAACACTAGCTAATCAATCTCCTGAAAGAGCTAAAAACTTTAAAAATACAGTAATGCTGACAGGCGTTAATGATTCCACTAGAGAAAATAAATTTGTATCAGGAACTTATAAATTAGTAGAAGGAAAGCATCTTCAAAATGAAGATAAAAATAAAGTTTTAATGCACAAGGATTTAGCTCAAAAGAATCATTTGAAGGTGGGAGATCATTTGAAAATAAAATCAAATTTATATGATGCAGACAATGAAAAACAAGCTAATGAAATTGTTGATTTAGAAATCAAGGGGCTTTTTGATGGTCATAATAAAGGTAGTGTCAGTGCAGCACAGGAACTCTATGAAAATACTTTAATCACTGATGTGCATAGTGCAGCTCAGGTTTATGGCGATACAGAAGAGACAGCAGCTTATCAAGATGCCACATTCTTTGTAAAGGGACAGTATGATTTGAACCAAGTTGTGAAATCATTACAAAAACTAGATATTGACTGGAGGGAATATGTTCTCATAAATGGTGCTTCTAATTATCCTGCCATGTATATGTCTATTTCATCTTTATATAGTATTGCGAATAAATTATTTTATGGTGCATTGATTTTTGCAGGTACTATTGTTGCTTTGCTTCTTCTATTATGGATTAATGCGAGAAAGAGAGAGATTGCAATTATGCTTTCTTTAGGTATTTCTAAAGTAAGGATTTTTGGTCAGTTTATGATAGAATTATTATTTATGATAATTCCTTCTTATGCATTATCTTATGGTCTTGCGTATTATTTTTCACAATCATTTGGTCATATGATATTAAACAATGTGACGGCTGATATTGCTAAGCAGCTTGCAAACCAGGGAGCATCAAATCAATTGGGTGCAGGTGCCGAGGTTGATGGTTTTAATAAGATGATTACAAGTTTAAATGTACATGTTTCAATGGATACAATGCTAATTGTTATTGGTTTTATGACAATAGTTATGGTTTTAGCACTTGTGATATCATCAATGAGAATTCTTAAAAATAAGGAAAAAACATTGATTTATGAACGTTAGATATTATGTATAATAGAAGAAAGGAGGGATATTATGGACTTATTAGTTGTAGAGGATGATACTGTTATAAGAGAGGGTATTAGTGAATTTCTATCAGAATACGGCTATCATGTCATTGAGGCTAGAGATGGTAAAGAAGCATTAGATTTATTTAACAAAGAGATCAAACTTGTTTTGCTAGATATACAGATTCCTTTTATAAATGGCTTAGAAGTTCTAAAAACAATAAGAAAAGAAAGTGATATCCCTGTATTAATGTTGACAGCATTTAATAATGAAGAGTACAAAATAGAAGCTTTTACGCAACTGGCAGATGGCTATATTGAAAAACCTTTTTCACTGATTGTATTAAAGACAAGAATAGATGCATTAATAAAAAAGTATTATGGTTC
>OHNX01000866.1_pt1 | contig 11328 bp, 7 predicted proteins | sample 1569691 | NCBI WGS metagenome assembly OHNX01 (sample SAMEA3879507, study PRJEB24766) | human gut metagenome | biome: human-associated habitat; feature: feces | place: USA | collected 1985/1987
CATAGCGCCTTGCGCCACCTCAACCACTTCCTCGAATCCCAAGGACTTGATAGCGCCATACACTTTTTCCTTCGGAGCGCTAAACTGAGCTAAGATAGACGGAGCGACAATCGCTACCATCTGTTCCTTATTCCGCAAGCGTTGCAAGATATCGAATACTTGCGAGATCTCGAAGATAGCACCGAACGGACAAGCATTCACACATTTACCGCAATATATACATTTAGACTCGTCGATATGCTCCACCCCATACTCGTCCTTGCTGATCGCCTTAACCGGACAAACTTCCTCGCAAGGGATCGGGATATAAACGATGGCATGGTACGGACAGCTTTGGTGGCATTTACCACAGCTGATACAAGTTTCATGATCAATCTCGGCCTGACCGTTTTTCTTGAATCGGATAGCGTCCTTCGGGCAGTTCATATAACAACTACGAGCCACGCAACCCCGGCAAAGATTCGTGATCTCATAATTCACGGAGACACAAGAGGAACACGCCTCATCCACTACACACATGATATTTTCCTTCTTATTCTCCGAGCGGAACAAGGCACGCTTCGCATACTCTGAAAGCGGTGTCAACTCATCTTCCTCGTCCTGCATATCAAAACCAAGCAAAGGCAAGGTCTTGTATTTCCAGACGGCACGTTCCTTATGTACACAGCAACGGCCCCTCACTTTCGATTTTCGGGGACTCAACTCGATCGGTAAGCGATCTATTTCTTCTAGAAGACGGTTTTCTTTCCAGAGCTTTACTAACTTCGCCAGCAATCCGTGACGAACAATCATTACGTTGTTGGTAAATGCCATAATGTTATCGTATTTGTGCTTTTAGTATATCGTATATCGCATCACTTCTTTACAAACGCGAAGGTAAATAAAAGTTTCTAAACAGAAAGAAAGCTTTCTTTAAGAATTATCGAAGCACTATGAATATCTCCGCCAAACGGAGGATTTAATTTAGACAAGACAAGTTCCACCTCCGTGATCTGTGGAAATCTCTCTTTCAAAGCCTTCAAGATACGCCCCGCCGCGTGCTCAAGAAGTCTCGAGGGGATAGCCATTTCTGCTTTCACGGTTTCATATACTGTGGCATAATTGATCGTATCGCTTAAATCGTCGCTCCATACCGCATTCTCCAACGGAGCTGTCAGTATCAAATCTACGATAAAAGTATTCCCAACCCGGGTCTCTTGGGGTGCCACGCCATGATAGGCATAGAATGTCATCCTTCGTAATTCAATCTTTGTTGTCATAATCTTTTAATTTATCTGTAAATTTATAGAAAGTAAACCTTCCTGCAAAAAAATAGTCTTATATTTGTCAACCAAGTAACAACACATTATGATGGGAATAAAACAAAAAGATGAAAATTCCGCAGGCGGATTACACAACGCCTTGGCTGCGGGGACAACGATAAAGGGTAATATTATCACAGAGACAGACTTTCGCTTGGATGGACATCAGTTGCAACGGCAAGATCGTTATCGGCCCCAAAGGTAGCGTAACAGGCAATATCGTATCCGAGAATGCTGAGATTCTCGGTGAGGTAGATGGCTCCGTAAAAGTAAGCGCAAAGCTTATTCTAAAATCAACAGCAATTATCAAGGGAGATATATATACCCAATCCCTAGAGATCGAACCAAACGCACGGTTCAACGGAGCCTGCTCGATGTGTTCCGAGAAAAAGAAAGCGGACAAATAGACTGAGGGCCGCACTTTTCGATACGGCCCTTAGTCTTTCTTATTTTCGTCCAGCCTCTTTTATCAACGAGACTATCTTATTATTCAGGTTATCAGCCTGCAAAAGCTGTTCCAACGTAATATGCATCCGGTAGCGCCAATAATGCGTTGAATTCGCAGGAACGTTAATACGCTCGGATTCTATATCCTTTCGCTTGATAGAATCATCCATAGCAAACCAATCCTGCAACGGAATAATCGTCAGCATGGAACGAGTCTTCAAATGATTAGAAATAATCTGGGCAACGATTTCAGCCGTACATTCATCCGGGGCCTCACCGATCCGTTGCAATACATGGTTGTAATAACGCTGTGTCTTCTCCGGATCTTCTTTCCACCAATTACGAAGAGGAGTCATATCATGTGTAGAAGTCGTACAAACGGAATGATAAGGCAAATTAAACATATCGGAAAATTCCCGCTGCGGACTCTTCGGCATACGCTCAATCTCAAGGCTTAGTATTTGCAACTTATTCATAACCTCGGGAACAGAGGCGGGGATCATACCTAGATCCTCTCCACAAACCAACATCTCCGTGGACGCGACCAACGGTGTCAAACGCTTAAACGCTTGCGCCTTCCAAAAATCATTATGGCGATGATAGAAGAAATGCCAGTATAACTGATCGAACGCATAACGGTCGGAACCACTCAATTCCCGATAGATATAGGATTGATTCGCCGAGATCCGGGGATGGAACTTATCGGTCTCTCTTGGGTCACGAAGAAATAATACCTCATTCGCAATCGTAAACAGGCCATTCTTGATCCGTAGGGAAACTGGATCCGCCTTATCCGCAAACAACGCCTCAATCTTCCTTTGCGTATCACAGAACGGTTTTAACACATAATGCCGGGAGGAGGATTGTGCCAAATAAGCACCTATCACCTCTTCTGTATTTTCCTCAAACAATTCCGATAAAAATTGTCGATTGATATGTGGGGTCGTGAAACGAGATTCGTTAAAATTCAATCCATACTGCTCGATCTCTTCTCTCGAGAACGGCAACGCTGGATTGAAATGACCACAAAGCCCTTGCACATATTCACAAGGAACCTCCCATATTCGGAAAAATCCCAAGATGTGATCTATACGGAAACAATCGAAATAATCACTTAACTTAGCGAAGCGTTTTTTCCACCAAGAGAAATTATCTTTCTCCATCGCATCCCAGTTATAAGTCGGGAACAGCCAGTTCTGACCGTTCATGGAAAAGTCATCGGGGGGAGCACCCGCTTGACCATTCATATTAAAATATTTCGGTTCCGTCCAAGCCTCTACACTAGTGCGGCTCACGCCAATGGGTAAATCACCTTTCAATACAACTCCATTCTTACGGGCATAATCCGATACCGACTTGAACTGGTTGTGCAATACATATTGCAAGAAATAAGAGAACGAGATCTCCGGCCATGCGTCACTATCTTCCCGGCATAGGGCGCGAACACGTGTCTTATTGTAAGTAGAATTACCTTGCCATTGAGAGAAATCCGATGTCCCATAACTTTCCCGCAAGAAACAATAAGTAGCGTAAGGCATCAACCATGACTCATTTTGCGCCAAGAACTCTTTAAACTCCGGCGTATCTAATACGGCCTTACCCTCCCCTGCGAAATATTCTTGACAATAACCCAATTTATATTTCAGTACTTCCTCGTAATCAACCGTATCTTTTGCGTTTAATTCTTTTTGCTTCCCTGCATAAAAAGCTGCTCTCTCCGGATCTTTCAAGGTCCCCAAAGCCGATAAATCCACATACATGGGATGAAGGGCATAAATAGAAATAGCGCTATACGGATAGGAATCCACCCAAGTATGGGTCATTGTCGTATCATTCATAGGTAATACTTGAATGATACGTTGGTGCGTCTTTCTAGCCCAATCCACCAACATGTGTAAATCTCCCAAATCACCTACTCCAAAGCTCTTTTCCGAGCGCAAGGAAAAGACGGGGATAACCGAGCCGGCACAACGCCATAACGGTAAGCTATCCCGGAAGTAAAGACCAGATATAACAACGGTCTCACCCTGTTTCTGGGGAACAAGACTTAGAATACGATTCTCATCACTCTCCCAATACAAAGGTTGACGGGAATCATTATCCCAAACCAAAAATTTATATTCTAAAGGATACCGTATCTCCGCAGCGTCTAAATCAATATGCCATTCCGGGAAAGTATCGCAACTCAGCAATAAAGCCTTGTCCGGATGCCAGTTACCTAAGCATTCTTGATTTCCAGTAATGGCTACACACTGATTCTTTTCCACCCGGGGAGCGGATATCTTTATCACCAATTTTCTTCCACTTCTAACGACCCTCTCATGTGTATTGCAGGGATGAGCGAATAAACTTTTGGTGAAAGCCGAAGAATAAAAGGCTAGATTATCCGGACGGATTTGCCAATAATCATAAAGGATGTAAGAATCAGATTGTCCATCCAATACAATCCGGTGATTCTTCTCCCACTCCTCAAAGATCTGCTTATCATTAACACTTAAGAAATATCTATATTCTATATCTTTTATATCGGGTGGAAGATCCAGTTCCAGTTTCCAGTTTCCATCCCCAGAGTAATTCATCTCCTTAGCCAAAGCAGGTTCCCAAGAGCCTAATTCCGGTATGGAGCCCACTACACATAACTTCTGTCCCCAAACGGTATGGAAGTTTATATTAAAAGTGACTTTCATGGTATATAGATTTAGTCAATTATTTAACCGCATTTAGAGGCTCCGCAATTCGTGCAGATCAAACAACCTTCTTGATAAATCAAGGTCTCCAACCCACAGTTCGGACATTTCTGCCCTTTCGCTTCCATGCCGTTCGGTAAATATTTCTTCAAGGCCCGTTCCACGCCATTCTTCCAAGTATTGATAGACTCGCTATTCAACTCCATACCCTGTACCAGTTTTATAACCTGATCGATAGGCATTCCGTAACGGAGCACACCGGAAATCAATTTAGCATAGTTCCAATATTCCGGATTAAACTTGCCATCCAAGCCTTCGATTGTCATTTTATAACCGCGTTTATTCTTGAACTGGAAGTCGTAATGCTTATTACCATCCTCATCATAGCTCTTGATGATCGTACCTTTAGAAACGTTTTTAGGTAACATGATACCCTCGTCATCATCGGCCAAACCGGTAAAGATCTCATACGGACGGCCATTTAACAAGCCGACGAAAGCGATCCATTTCTCACGGTTATTCTGGAATTTTACCACATCCGCATCCAATTCACGAGGACGGGTAGATACGATAACCGGTGGTTGCATGCAGTTGCAATCCTCTTTTTTCTTCTTTTTATCTGTCGCAATCAAGACACCGGAACGAGAACCATCTCGATAAACAGTACATCCTTTACATCCGCATCTCCATGCCTCAACATACAAAGAATCTACCAACTCCTCACTTACATCGTTCGGCAAATTGATCGTTACGCTGATAGAATGGTCCACCCATTTCTGAATGCGTCCTTGCATACGGACTTTTTGTAACCAATCGACATCATTGGAAGTCGCTTTATAATAAGGAGACTTAGCAACTAGCTCCTCCACTTCTTCTTGTGTATATTTCTTACTTGCCGAATAACCATTCGCTTGCATCCACGTTACAAACTTATGATGGAATACGATATACTCCTCGAAAGCGTCGCCTGTCTCATCCACGAAATCCACACGAGCCTCGGAATCGTTCGGGTTTACTTTGCGGCGGCGCTTATATACCGGCAAGAATACCGGCTCTATACCGGAAGTGGTTTGTGTCATCAAGCTAGTCGTTCCTGTCGGAGCGATTGTTAAGCAAGCGATATTACGACGGCCGTATTTCAACATATCCTCATATAAAGCAGGATCAGCCTCACGCAAACGGTTGATGAACGGATTTTTTTCCTCACGCTTCGCATCGAATATCTCAAAGGCACCACGTTCTTTCGCCAACATTACGGATGAACGATAAGCGGCCAAAGCTAATGTCTTTTGTATAAGTTCCGCACAATCGGTTGCTTCTTCTGTTCCATAACGCAAACCTAAAGCGGCAATCATATCGCCTTCCGCCGTAATGCCCACACCTGTACGGCGTCCTTGCAAAGTCTTTCGTTGGATCTTTTCCCACAAATGACGCTCTGTTTGTCTTACCTCCATGGATTCCGGATCCGAGTCGATCTTAGCCAAGATCATCTCGATCTTCTCCGACTCCAAATCAATAATATCATCCATAATCCGCTGGGCCAAACCTACATGCTTCTTGAACAAATCATAATCGAAATAAGCGTCCGGAGTGAACGGATTTACCACATATGAATATAAATTGATCGCTAACAAACGGCAACTATCATACGGACAAAGAGGTATCTCGCCACAAGGATTCGTGGAAACCGTACGGAACCCCAGATCCGCATAGCAGTCTGGTACAGACTCACGTAAGATCGTGTCCCAGAATAACACACCCGGTTCAGCGGATTTCCAAGCGTTATGAATAATTTTTTTCCATAAGCCAGAAGCATCGATATCCTTCACATAAACGGGAGAATCCGAATCAATTGGATATTGTTGCTTATAGGTACCGCCATTAACCGCGGCATTCATGAAATCATCATCAATCTTCACAGATACATTTGCACCTGTAACCTTACCTTCCGTCATCTTAGCGTCGATAAACGCCTCCGAGTCCGGATGTTTAATAGAAACGCTCAGCATTAAAGCTCCACGACGGCCATCTTGGGCCACCTCACGGGTGGAATTCGAATAACGTTCCATAAACGGAACCAACCCGGTAGAAGTCAACGCAGAATTCTTAACCGGAGAACCTTTCGGGCGGATATGCGAAAGATCATGGCCTACACCACCACGGCGCTTCATTAATTGTACCTGTTCTTCGTCAATACGAATAATCGCACCATACGAATCCGCTTGCCCGTCTAATCCGATAACAAAACAATTAGAGAGTGAGGCAATTTGATAATCATTGCCAATTCCCGTCATCGGACTTCCTTGCGGAACGATGTAGCGGAAATGATCAAACAGGTCGAAAAGTTCTTGTTCCGACAACGGATTCGGATACTTTTTTTCCACACGGGCAATCTCACTTGCCAAGCGATGATGCATATCATTCGGAGATTCCTCATAGATATTTCCAAACGCATCCTTCAAGGCATATTTATTTACCCATACTTTAGCGGCGAGCTCGTCACCGGTAAAGTAATCCAATGAAGCCTTAAACGCTTCGTCAAAAGTGTAAGTTTTACGATCCACAATTATTATATTTATTTTGCGACTGCAAGTTTACGCATACTTTACCAGTTATCCAAATTACCCTACGTTAAAAAGAATACTTATTGAAAAGTTTTCCAAAACCAAACTCGCAACCCCACATTTTCAATTACTTAAACAAAACTAAACATCAAATAGTTTTCCAAAAAGAAAACTTAACACTTACACGGATCTTCCAAAACAAAGAAGGACGCCTCTTTAGAGAGACGTCCTTATCCTACTATATAGGGATTCTTAATTTAGTTCTTGAGCAAGACCTCGATTTCCTCTACGGAAGACCGGAAAGACTTACTAGTCTCAATCTGGTCTTTGATCGTCTTACAAGCATGCAAGACCGTCGCATGGTCTTTCTTTCCTACGATCTTTCCAATATGGGAAAAAGAGGAGTCCGTATATTTCTTCGCCAAATACATCGTGATCTGACGGGCTTGCACGATCTCACGTTTACGGGAATTAGTCTGGATAACCGATTGCTCCAAGTTGAAATACTTGCAAACGATCTCCTGAATCATCTGTACGGAGATCTGTTTCTTCTCCAACCGAACCGCTTGGCTAACCACACGTTTCGTCAACGGCAGATCGATCTCACGATTATTGATAACCGCATTAGCCATTAAAGAGACGAGAATACCTTCTAAGTCACGGACATTCTCCGTCACATTATTAGCGATAAAGTTAAAGACCTCATCCGGAATCATGATTCCGTCATGGTTGATCTTATTCTTCAGTATCTTTTTACGTAGATCCAGATCCGGACGGCTCAACTCAGCCGTCAATCCCCATTTTAAACGGGTGATCAAGCGCTCTTCCATCCCTTGCAAATCCACAGGAGGTTTATCAGAAGTCAAGATAAGCTGCTTACCTAACTGGTGCAGGTGGTTGAAAATATGGAAGAATGTATTTTGAGTCTTATCCATACCGATCAACTCCTGTATATCATCCAACAGCAGCACATCGATATTTTGATAGAAATTCAAGAAGTCATTAGTCGTATTCTTACGGATAGCATCTGTAAACTGTACCCGGAACAAATGCGAAGATACATATAACACTTTCTTTTCCGGATGCAACTCCCGGATACGGGTTCCGATCGCATGGCATAAGTGAGTTTTACCCACTCCTGACGGGCCAAAAATGAACAACGGGTTAAACGTAGTCTTTCCCGGATTCTGGGCAACAGCCTCACCCGCCGTACGAACCAGCTTGTTGCTCGTACCCTCGAAATAATTATCAAAATTATACTTCGGGTTCAACTGAGGGTCCAAATCCTGCGGAGCAGTCGTCATAAAAGGATTCGGAGCTTTGTTAGCGTCCTTGGGAGTGACTTTCTTTACAGCGGTGGAAGCATTCTCCGCCGGATAATCAACCGTACCACCAGTGGTCTTATCCACCATGATACGGTAGTTAAGAATGGTTCCTTGACCGATTACACGATACAATGTAACTTTCAAAACATTAACATACTTCTCTTCCAGATACTCATAGAAGAATTGACTAGGCACCTGTATGGTAAACTTCTTGTCTTCGTATGATAACGGAACGATAGGTACGAACCATGTGTCAAAAGCTGCCTTAGGCACAATATCCTTTATGACCGCAAGGCACTTATTCCACAATGTTTGATAATCAGTCTGCATGTTTTCTTTCTCTCCCACTAATACTTTTTACATTCGGACTACAAAGTTTAGAAATTAATTCCGAAAAAAAAAGTGCTATTTTGTTTGGTAAATATGAATTTTCAATATCCCTTTTAGATTCAGATAGTTACTAATACCTATCTGATTTACTGCTATTTAGATCGACCAATGTTCAAAAACCCTTTATTTTAGAGACCTCTACAAAAGCGTAAACGCTGACGTCCGGTGACAGAATAAGGCCTCAGGAAGTATCTATCTCACTTTACCTAAAGGCCTTATGCGTATAATCAGCAGGAGTCCCCTAACTTTTTGTCTAATTAGAATGATTCTAAATAACGTCTTTTATACTATGATTTTTTAACATAATCAAAAAACAGAGAAATGGACGTATCTCTTCGGATTCTCCCGCAAATCAAGCAATAGCTTAGAGGCGTTGTCCATCGTGCTGTTCAGATTATCATACAATCCTTTGTCGTTTAACAACAAGCCGATGCTATTATCCGTCGAGTTCAATTTATCCGTAGTCAACTTCAAGTTCGCCAAGGTCGCATTGATGGAATTGACCGTTGTAGCCAAATCCAATTCTTTCAAGTTGGCGCTCACCTCCGAGAAATTATCCGTCATCGTCTTCAAGTTATTCACGATACCCGGTACATCCTTACTCAACATCTGATTCAACTGACGGGTAGACACCTCTAGGTTGCTAGTCGTTTTTTCGATATGATTCAAGGATTGAGCCAAGGCCGGATGAGCGATCAAGGTTTGCAAACTACCCAAGATCGTGTCGATCTTCGGCAAAAGGTTCTCAACGCTTGGCAAGATCTTCTCCTGTACGGATTGCATCATATCCTCTTCCATTCGTCCCTCGAGCGTAGAACCCGGCTTCAAAAAGTCATCCACGTAAGTGTTCAAATGAATATGCAACTCAGCTCCGCTTAAGAAAGTATTGACAACCGCTATATAACTTCCCTTATTCAGCCTCATCTTATCTTCCAAACTAACCTCAACGATGCTGACAATCATAACCAAGTCATTCATATCATAGTCACCAAAATTAGGCCAATTGTCTTCAAATAAATAGACATAAGCTTCTGTCTTATCATATTCAGGTTTATACTCAGGCGTCTCGGATTCGTCTGTAAAAGGCTCATCTTTACTGTAATTGATATCGCCAAAACAATCACCGGATATATTTACAGGGCATTTATTGCCAACCACTCTTAACGCACCATTCTTATTAGCTGAATAATTTACTTCACTTTGCGCATAAGTATATAAATCACTCCAGAAAAAGCCTGTTATCTGAACAGATGTATAATCCAATACACCATTCACCTTAAACAATTTGGCACTATTTCCATCTCCATATTGATTGGCATCCGCATCCTCTACAACTAAGGATACAGGACCTGTTTGAGCAGGATTCAACGCATCTGTCTCAAACAAGGAATGTTCCGCCATCGATATTTTCGTATCATAACCATATATAAAATTCCCGGAAATTACAGAAGAACCCCGATTTAAATATAATCCGGAAGCAGATCCATCAAAAGAGAAAGTACCAACCTTTACCAAACAATGATTATGAAGTTCACCTCCATTCAAATGCATTGAGTTTACAGTAATTTCCGAATTCGTATGATTATAAATTGAACTATGTGGCGAAGGTAGAGTTTCTATTCTATTAATATCTACTTTACCCATATTAACCAATTGAGAATTTCCATCAATTTTCAGAACAGCCTTAGAGCCAATTATCTGACCTCCATGAAAAACTACAATTTGACTGTTTTTTGTCAATGGTGAGGCTGAAGAAGCTAAATCCAAGGTAGCGCCGCTAAAAATATAAAGAGTGTAGTTCTCGTTATCAGGGAAAACGACATTGTTGACCTTTCCGCTCGTAATTTTATAACTCTTATTTTTATCAAGAGTCATACCACTCCGTAGCTCTATTACATCTTTCATCTCAGCTTTTTTATCCAACTTCTCAATTTCCTTCTCCGAAAGCGGGGTGAGCCAACGTGTTATTTCTTGATCACTAATCCCGCTGTCACTACGCAAAAAAGATTTTGTAATAACTGGATCCGTATAATCCAATAATAAATCGCCATCTTTCACCTCTAAGCTTACAACAGTACTATACCCTTGTGCATCCGTTTTCTTAATATAAATATATTCTTGAGTCTTAGGTAAAGCCAAATCAACAATAAATGGATTCCTTGAGTTTGTTTTACCTCCAACATAGAAAACAGAATTAGGATCAGTGATAGGGTCCGAACCAAATACTTCTATCGTATAATAACGTTTCCCCTCATATTCATCCAAGACTTTAACAGTCAATTTATGGCTAGCCTTTGTTGAATAATCAAAATCATTCGGAATACCATTTGTACTCTCGTCCGGTCTCGGCTTTGGATCGGGATCCGGCTTAGGCTCGTACACGTCCGCTGTACATGCGGTCATCAGCACCGCAAACAGGAACAGTGCCATGAACTTTACTTTCGTAAAAATACATCTCTTCATATGCTTAATCATTAAATATTTCCCCTATAACATCATTAAAAAAAGAAGTTGTATATTTTAATCAACTTATTGAGTATTATCAACAGCAAAGGTAGATTTTATTATAATGCGAAGTTCTTAAACGCACAAATATTATCACATCAATTAACTA
>OHNX01000885.1_pt1 | contig 10998 bp, 10 predicted proteins | sample 1569691 | NCBI WGS metagenome assembly OHNX01 (sample SAMEA3879507, study PRJEB24766) | human gut metagenome | biome: human-associated habitat; feature: feces | place: USA | collected 1985/1987
CTACGGCTTGTAGGCCTACCTCGCAAGCGCCGTTCTCCATCTTCGCCACGAAACGGAAGCGTTTGCCTTCCGCTTCCAGTAGCTGGCGTTTCTCCTCGAAACCGGCATCTGTATCCTTGATATTCTTCCAGAAGTCCTCAAGGGAACCCTCGAAGTACTTTTCCGGGATGAACAGGTTCCGTTTTACGTCGGCTTGCTCCACCGGATAACCGGCCTCACGGGCCAAGATAACCAGCTTACGGATTACGTCTTTGCCGCTAAGGTCGATACGTGGGTCCGGCTCGGCGTATCCGGCTTCCTTTGCCATATGGATCGCCTCGCTGAAAGGAATATCGGCGCTGATCGTATTAAAGATATAATTCAGCGTACCGGAAAGTACGGCCTCCAGTTTCAATATATGGTCACCGCTATTGATCAAGTCGTTCATCGTATTGATGATCGGGAGGCCGGCGCCTACGTTCGTCTCGAACAAGAACTTGATGTCTCGGTGGCGGGCGGTCTCCTTGAGCTTGGTATAATTATCGTAGGAGGAGGAAGCCGCTTCTTTATTAGCCGCCACGACGGATACGTTATTGTTCATCAACGTCTCGTAAAGAGCCGCCACGTCCGGGCTTGCCGTACAGTCCACGAATACGGAGTTGAAGATATTCATCTTTACGATCTCCTCGCATAGATGTTCCGGGTTACTCTCTTCCCCGTTCTCCTTCAGCTCCTCCAGATAATTGTCGAGGTTGATCCCTTCCCGGCATAAAAGGGCTTTCTTGGAGTTTGAGATACCTACGACATTCAGCTTCAAACCGTTTTGCCGCATCAGTTTCGGTTGCTGGATGCGTATCTGTTCCAATAAATTGCCGCCTACGGTTCCTACACCGGCGATGAAAAGGTTCAATACCTTATATTCGGATAGGAAAAAAGAGTCATGAATGGAGTTCAACGCCTTGCGAAGGTATTTATGCTTGATAACGAAAGAGATATTCGTCTCGGAAGCGCCTTGGGCGCAAGCGATCACGCTGATGCCCGCACGTCCCAGATCCTTCTCCGCTACGGTATCGTTCATATCACCCTGCGCACGCTCCAAGGCGAACTCGTCGTTCAATACTTGTACGGCCAAATCAGCGTCGGCGTTACGTACGGCGAAAGTCGTATTATTCTCGGAGCTGGCCTGCGATACCATAAATACGCTGATGCCATTCTTGGCGAGCGTCTTAAAGATCCGGTAGTTCACGCCGATCACGCCCACCATACCTAAACCTTGTACCGTGATCAAACAGGTATCGTTGATGGAGGAGATACCCTTGATGATGGCCTTGCCTTCCTCTTTCACCCGCTCTTTCGAGATATAGGTTCCGGGAGCGGTCGGGTTGAAGGTATTCAAGATACGGATCGGGATATTCTTATGATAAACCGGATAGATCGTCGGCGGATAGATTACTTTCGCCCCGAAGTTACACAACTCCATCGCCTCCGTAAAAGTAAGCCGGTCGATTACGTAGGCGGAGCTGATCACACGGGGATCAGCGGTCATGAAACCATCCACGTCCGTCCATATCTCCAAGGTGTTAGCGTCTAAGGCGGTCGCCAAGATGGAGGCGGTATAATCCGATCCCCCTCGTCCGAGGTTCGTAACCTCTCCGGTTTCCGTGCTGGAAGAGATGAATCCGGGCACCAAGGAAACCTTGGGCAGCGGCGAGAAGGTCTCTTTTATGAGCTTGTTGGTCAAGTCGAAATCCACGATATGCTTGTTGAATTGCTTGACTGTCTTGATATATTTGCGTGAGTCGAACAACTTAGCGTCCTTGATCACGTTCGAGACGATCAAGGAAGATAGGCGCTCGCCATAACTTACGATCGTATCGGATGTCTTGGCGGATAAATCGTTAATCAAATAAACACCTTTGAAAATATTGCTCAATTCATCCAGTAAAGCCATCACTTTCTTCTGGACATCCATGCGTACCTCCTTGTCCTCTATCACTCCCTCGATCACGTCCAGATGGCGGGCGATGATCTCCGATAATTCTTTCTCGTAGGCAAGGTCGCCTTTAGAAGCCATGGTAGAAGTGGCCAGTAATTTATCGGTGATGCCCCCTAAGGCGGAGACAACCACGATTACGGGCTCTTCGATAGCCTCTACTATTTTCTTTACACTTAAGATACTATTCACGGAACCTACGGATGTTCCGCCGAATTTTAATACTTTCATCGATATGTATTTTTAATGGTTCATCGAGGATTGACAATCAAGAAAAGGCTTTTTCATGATTAGCAACCGACAATAACCGATTGATTAAACTTATTTATGTAAAAGGAGAAATAAAAAAGGATGCAATACGAGATTGCGACATAGCGTGACGTGGTCTACGCGAATGCTTATTAATAGATTCTAACCCCCCAAGGGGTCATCAATGCCCATGTATAATATGAGGACTCTACACTCATCATTGATTTTGTATGCTACTTATTCTTTTATATTATGGGGGCAATATTACGCATTATTTTTCATATTGCAAGCGTTTTTGTCAAAAGATTGACTATTTTGTTGTTCAAGGTCCGCCCGGCTCTTGCTTTGGGTCACTAAATAGACGCCGGAGAAAACAAGTGCGGCCGATACTAGTTTCGTTACGCTAAAACTATCCTGACCGATGAATACGGCGATAAAGGAAGCTACGATCGGTTGGATATAATTGTACATGCTGACGGTAGTCGGGCGGATTCGCTTTAAGGCCAGCGGTATTAATAAATAGGGTACGAAGGTGGCCCCGAATAGCACGAAGAAAATGGCTCCCAGCTCTTGGCCGTCGAAGACCTCTTTATGGAAAGCCGGGGTATTCCAGATGGACTCGATAGCGAAAGGCAGGGTAATCAGCGTGGAGAACAGGAACATCCATTTCATCATCGTGACGGATGAGTACTTGAGTGTTAGTGGCTTGGATACTACCAAATAGATCGAGTACATGAATCCGCTAACCGTAATCAAGAGGTTTCCCCCTAGACTGCTCGCTTGATTGGAACCTTGCGTGGATTGTAGTATTAAGGAGATCGCCCCGCATATACCAAGCAGTACCCCGAACGTTTTCATCCGTGTGATAGGTTCCTTTAGGATCAGGGCCGCCAAGATCATGACAAAGATGGGGACGGCGGTCGCTATGATGGAAGCGTCTACTGGCGACGTGGTATTCAATCCCCAGATAAACAGCCCTTGGTTCAAGCCTACTCCGCAAAGGGCGCAAAGGCATAGAAGTCCCAAGTCTTTCAACGGCACTTTCTCATAGGGAACGAATAGGGAGGTGATCCAGAACATCACGCAAGCGAAGCTCATCCGCATACTGGTTAACGCCTCGGGTTGCACATGCTCGGGGAGTAGATATTTGGATACGGGCATATTAATGGCGAACAGGATGTTGGCCGCTAAAATAAGGAGATGCCCCTTTAGCTTTTCTTGATTCATCATGAGTACGATCCTAGATTGGTATAATATAATGTATACAGGCTTATGTTTTGGTGAGCAAAGGTCTTACTTTTTTTTGTAAATAAGAAATGATCCGTTAGTAAAGTGTTTTACATACGGATCATTGTCTGTTTAGTCAAGGATGCATCCCGTTTTTATTACGATGAAACGGCCGCTCCTCCCATGATATCCAGCAATTCGTTGGTGATGGCTTGCTGGCGGGTTTTATTATATTGCAAAGTTAATTGTTGGATTAAATCGTTCGCATTGTCGTTGGCGGTCTGCATGGCCATCATACGGGCGGCGTGCTCGGCGGTTGAGGTGTCGAGTAGGATCGTATAGATGGTTAGGTTCAGCAATTTCGGGAAAAGCCGGTTACGCAACTCTTCCGCCGAGGGCTCAAGGATGTAGTCGGTGGCCGTTTCCGCCGCTTCCGTATCCGAGAGGGAAAGGGGAAGATACGTCTTGTGGGTTACGACTTGTGTCGCCATGTTCTTGAAATGGTGATACAGTAATTCCACCCGGTCTGCTTTACCTGTGACGAACAGCTCCATGAGACGGTTCGCCAAGGATACGGCGCTTTCATAAGACGGTTTTTCGCCGATCGTGATGAAATCAGTGTCGAAGCTATAACCCGCTTTATGAAGCTCATCCGCTATTTTCTTGCCGATAGGGTAGAGGCGTACCTCTATTTGCTGGTTCTTATAAGTCTGGATCGTGGCGGATAACTCTTTCCATATATTGGCATTGAATGTCCCGCATAACCCCGTGCTCGAGGCGAATACGGCGATAGCCACCTTGCTCACCTTACGCTGTTCGGTGTAAGGTGAGTCTAGGTCGCATTCCGCCGAAAGAAGACCGTTTAAGATAGCGGATAGTTTATTAGCATATGTAAGTGTGTGCTCGGTTTGCGTCTGGGCATGATGAAACTTGGCCGACGATACCATTTTCATGGCGGCGGTGATCTTCTGCGTGCTCCGTATAGAGGCGATCCGGACTTTTATTTCTTTCAATGAACCCATAACTCCTTCGCTGTTTTTTCCAATATACCTCGTATCTCATCATTGATAACGCCGGTCTTTAAGACATCCAGTACGTCCCGTTGGTGAGAGGTACGTAACTCTTGCAAAAACCTTGCCTCGAACTCATGCACCTTGTCCAATGGAACCTCTTTCAGCAGACCTTGCGTTCCGCAATAAAGGATCGAGATTTGCTCTTCCACCGGCATCGGGCTATATTGAGGCTGTATCAGTAACTGGGTATTCTTCTGCCCCTTATCGATCGTGAAAGCGGTGACGGCATCCATCTCGCCCCCGAACTTGGAGAATGATTCCAATTCACGGAACTGAGCCTGATCGATTTTCAAGGTACCTGCTACCTTTTTCATCGCCTTTAATTGCGCGTTACCGCCTACACGGGAAACAGAGATTCCGACGTTGATAGCTGGGCGGTTCCCTTGGTTGAATAAATCGGTCTCAAGGAATATCTGTCCGTCGGTGATAGAAATCACGTTCGTCGGGATATATGCCGAAACGTCTCCTGCCTGCGTCTCAATGATAGGCAGAGCTGTGAGTGAACCACCACCTTTCACGATACCTTTCAGGCTCTCCGGAAGGTCGTTCATTTCGCGTGCCACTTCTTCTTCCTTGATGATCTTTGCCGCACGTTCCAACAGACGTGAGTGCAGGTAAAAGATATCACCCGGATACGCCTCACGTCCGGACGGACGACGAAGAATCAATGATACTTCCCGATAAGCAACTGCCTGCTTGGAAAGGTCATCATAAACCACCAGCGCATGACGGCCGGTATCACGGAAATATTCACCGATGGCAGCTCCTGCAAACGGTGCATAATACTGCAACGCTGCCGGATCACCTGCCGTAGCGGCAACGACAATCGTGTAATCCATCGCTCCATACTCACGGAGCGTATTTACGATAGAAGCCACGGTAGAACCTTTCTGACCGATAGCCACATAAATACAGTACACCGGGTCACCTGCCAGAAAGTTATTGCGCTGATTGATAATCGTATCAATCGCAATGGAAGTTTTTCCTGTCTGACGGTCGCCGATAATCAGCTCACGCTGTCCGCGTCCGATAGGAATCATAGCGTCTACAGCTTTCAAGCCCGTCTGTAACGGTTGGTTTACCGGCTGGCGGTAGATAACTCCCGGCGCTTTGCGTTCCAACGGCATTTCATACAGTTCTCCGCCGATCAGCCCTTTTCCGTCGAGCGGTTCGCCCAGCGGGTCGATGACACGTCCCAGCATGCTTTCACCTACACGGATTGAGGCGATACGCTTGGTACGTTTCACTATAAAGCCTTCCTTGATTCTGTCGGTAGGTCCCAGCAGAACGGCACCTACGTTGTCCTCTTCGAGGTTCATCACAATGGCTTTGATGCCGTTGTCAAACTCCAGCAATTCGTTGGCTTCGGCGTTCCGCAATCCGTAGATACGTACCACTCCGTCGCTTACCTGGAGCACCGTACCGATCTCGTCGAGCTGCACGTTGGTGTTAATACCTTCGAGCTGCTTGCGCAATATATCGGATACTTCGCTTACTCTTATATTTTCAGACATTATACAATTCTCCTATTCTTATCAATAAACTGTTGTTTCACTCGTTTCAACTGCGTGGCAATGCTTGCATCGAGCCGATAATCATTGATATCGAAGATGAAGCCCCCCTCTATCGAGGGATCGATCACAGTATCCAGTTCCATTTGGGCATGCAGAATATGTGCTGCTGCGGAACGGATCCGGTTTTCTGTCTCCTTGTCCACCGGGACTGCCGTAATCAGTTTGCCTACTCCGATGTGTTTCAGTTTCCGGTAAAGATCGAGATACATCAGGCTGATGAACTGCAAATAGCCTTCGCGCCTGTTTCGCAGAACCAGCGTGATGAAACGGACAAACTCTCTGCTGGATTCACCGTTACCATCGGCAGCCGTACATATCAGCGCCAACTTGTCCTTTACCGACACCACAGGATTATCAAGCACTTCGCGCAGTCCCGGCTGGACACGAAAACTGTGAGACAATGTGAAGAATTCGTTGTAGAGTCTATCCTCCACACCTTTCTCCTGAGCGTATTCGATCATCGCTTTGGCATATCGCATTGAGAGTACTCCGACTTCCATCTTCCTTAGTTCTTATTAGGGGTTAATACTTCATCCAGCATACGGTCGATCATGCCCATCTGTGCTTCCTTGTCCTCAAGACTCTTGCGGAGCACTTTCTCGGCGATGTCCACAGAAAGCACGGCTACCTGGCGACGGATGTCGCGGATCGCTTCATCCTTCTCTATCTGGATTTGTTGTTTCACCGCATCCAGTTCTTTTTGTGCGGCAATTTCGGCTTGTTTACGGGCCTCGTGAACAATCTTGTCACGTTCTTCCATTGCCTCCTTCAAGATTCGTCCTTGTTCCTTGTTGGCAGCAGCCACAAGCGCCTCGCCCTCTTCCTTCAAATGAGCTAACTGGGCGTTGGCTTCTCTTGCCACCTCCAAGGACTGGTCGATATAGGTTTTACGGCCTTCCACCATCTTGATGATGATGGGGAAACCGTATTTCGCTAATATCACGAACACAACCCCGAATGCGACAAACATCCAGAACAACAGGCCACTATCAGGTAATAGTAATGACATATCTATTTAATATTACAGGAAGAATACCAGCAGACATACTACTACCGCCAACAGAGCCACACCTTCGATCAAGGCGGCGGCGATAATCATATTCATACGGATGTCACCCGAGGCTTCCGGCTGGCGTGCAATAGCTTCCATAGCCGAACCACCAATCTTACCAATACCCAAACCAGCTCCGATTACTGCAAGACCTGCACCGATAGCTGCACCTAATTTACTTACTCCTACTGCTGCTGCAGTGGCTTGTAACAATACTGATAGTAACATAATTTTCAGTTTTAAAATGGTTTATTTTCTCGTTTATTTATTTGCTCTCTCTTCGCGTTTATTCTGCTTTTACTTTTGCACCTTCCTGCGCCAGTCCGATAAATACGGCCGAAAGCATGGTGAATACATATGCCTGGATGAAAGCTACCAACAGTTCAAGCGCATTCATAAAAATGTTGAACAGTACGGAAGCTACCGTCAGTGTACCGTTGAGCGCAGGTCCCATGCTTGCCGAGATAAAGATCAGGCAAGTCAGTACCAGCATCGCCATGTGTCCCGCCAGCATATTGGCGAAAAGACGGATCATCAAGGCAAACGGTTTCGTAAAGATTCCGAAGAACTCGATGAAAGGCATCATCGGTACAGGCACTTTCAGCCACCAGGGCACATCCGGCCAAAAGATATCTTTCCAGTAATGTTTCGTTCCAAAGATGTTGACTGCAAGGAACGTACAGATTGCAAGCACCATAGTGATGGCAATGTTTCCCGTCACATTCGCACCACCGGGGAAGAACGGAATCAGCCCCATGATGTTATTAATGAAAATGAAGAAAAACGCAGTCAGCAGGTACGGTGCAAACTTCCGGTAGTTGGGTCCGACACAACTCTTGATGATATCATCGTTCACCATCATGATAAACATTTCCATGAATCCGATAAAACCACCCGGTGCCAATGCTCCCTGCGGACGCTTCCTGTACCATTGCGCCACACTCAGCACGATAACCAGCAGCAGCACACTGTTGAACAACAAAGCGAATGTCACCTTCGTAATGGAAATATCCCACGGACGAACCTGCTCTCCGGCTGCATTATACTCCACCAGTTTGCCTTCGTACTTACTTCCTTCGGGGGCGACGGAGAGCCCTTCATAAGTGCCTCCATTCTCAGCGAGACGGGAAGAAAGGAACGTGTGCCAACCTGTAGTGCTACTATAAACAATAATAGGTAATGGTATAGTAATGTGCGTGTTACCCCACGTCGTAATATGCCATTCGTATGAGTCGCCGATATGTCCGAACACGATCTCCTTCACATCGACCGTATTCTCTTTCTGCTCCTGCGGAGTCACATCTTCCTGTGTCTGCGCGAAGACCGGCAGACCGGCTACCAACATCAGGCAGAGCAGAAATATCGGAGCTACTATGTTACGCAACTGTTTCATTTTTATTCTTATTTTTCTTTTTCCGTTTCAGGTTCACTTCAAAGGAGAAGAAGAACCACGTTTCATATATCAGATACAACAGATAGAACGAGATAAACGTCAGCAAGAAAGCCTTGGCTTCTTCGCGTACTGCCAGACAATAAATCAGCAGCAGAATCAGCGAGAGAATCATTTTTATCATCTTCATTGCCAGATACAGCAGCGACAACTTCTGCGGAGCATGCCGCCGACACGCATCGAACATATAAATACTAAACAAACCGAAGATATAGAAATATACCGGTATAAACGGATATCCTCCGAAATAATGCCCCGGCAAGGCTATGTGTAAAATCACTGCTCCCGCTGCTCCGCTTAGTATAGCAAACAGCGTATTCAGTGCGATAAAATTCCGTTTAGTCTTACTAATGTTCACCATGTCTTCCTTACGAGACACATACCGAAGCTGTCCCGTCACTCATTTCAACAAAACCACCCTGAATATCCAATGTATGCTCCTCACCGTCCATCGTGGTATAACCCAACGTTCCCGCTTTCAATGACGAGACGATCGGCGCGTGTCCCGGCAGGATAGAAAACGATCCTACCGTTCCCGGCAGTGTGACAATCTTCACTTCTCCGTCGAATACGCTCTTTTCGGGCGATACGATACTTAAATGCAATTCTTTCATCATGGAATGTTGTTTCGATTACTTTTTCGCTTGTTCCAGCAATTTCTTGCCTTTCTCTATCGCTTCTTCAATCGTGCCCACGTTCAGGAAAGCCTGTTCGGGGAGGTTGTCTACCTCACCGTCGAGAATCATTCTGAACCCTTTGATTGTATCCTCGATGCCTACCATCACGCCCGGAACGCCTGTAAACTGTTCGGCAACGGCAAACGGCTGCGAAAGGAAACGCTGCACACGGCGCGCACGGTTCACGACCAGTTTATCTTCTTCCGAAAGTTCCTCCATACCAAGGATGGAGATGATGTCCTGCAATTCCTTGTTGCGCTGCAAAATCTGTTTCACGCGCTGTGCTACGTCATAATGTTCCTGTCCCACGATGTGCGGGTCAAGGATACGGGACGTAGAAGCCAGTGGATCGACAGCCGGATAGATACCCAATTCCGTAATCTTACGGTCGAGCACGGTCGTTGCATCCAGATGGCTGAAGGTTGTTGCCGGAGCAGGGTCCGTCAAGTCATCCGCAGGCACATATACTGCCTGTACGGAGGTGATAGAACCTTTCCGGGTGGATGTGATACGTTCCTGCATCGCACCCATTTCCGTGGCAAGTGTCGGCTGATAACCAACGGCAGAAGGCATACGTCCCAGCAGAGCCGAGACTTCCGAACCCGCCTGCGTGAAACGGAAAATGTTATCGATAAAAAACAGGATATCGCGTTTCTCACCTTCCTTGCCGGCATCACGGAAAGATTCCGCTACCGTCAGTCCGGACAATGCCACAGAGGCACGTGCGCCCGGAGGCTCGTTCATCTGTCCGAAAATCAAGGATACCTGCGACTTTTCCAGTTCATTATAGTCTACTTTCGAAAGGTCCCAGTCGCCCTTCTCCATACTTTCCTTGAAAGCCTCGCCGTAGCGGATAACGCCCGACTCGATCATTTCACGCAGCAAGTCGTTACCTTCACGGGTACGCTCGCCGACTCCGGCAAATACGGAGAATCCGTTATGTTTCTTGGCAATATTATTGATCAGTTCCTGAATAAGTACGGTCTTTCCTACACCGGCACCGCCAAAGAGTCCGATCTTGCCACCTTTGGCATACGGCTCCAGCAGGTCGATTACTTTGATACCCGTGAAGAGTACCTCCTGCACAGTTGTCAAATCTTCAAACTTTGGGGGATCACGGTGGATGGAATATGCGCCTGTACGGTCGAGACTCTTCATACCGTCGATAGAGTCGCCCACTACGTTCATCAGTCGTCCTTTAATCTGTTCGCCTATCGGCATTGTGATCGGGCCTCCGGTGGGATACACTTTCATGCCTCTCTGAAGTCCGTCAGTACTGTCCATCGCTACGGTACGCACCGTATTTTCGCCGATATGTTGCTGAACTTCTACAACCAGTATTTTGCCGTTTGGCCTCTTTATCTCCAGTGCGTCGTGAATGCTTGGCAGCATTAACTCTGCGTCCGTACCTTCAAAGTACACGTCGACCACAGGGCCGATCACCTGTGAGATATGTCCGATAATCTGTGACATAAGCAATCTTTATTTATATTATTCTTTCTTTACCTATCGAATTTTAGTAGCATGACAAGGAACGTTTCGCGTTTTATCTACTTTAATCTACTATAGTAAACAGTTAAATTTAGCTTTTGTTCAATCATGCCCGATTTCTTTTTAACAAAATAGTTAAATAAACAACCGCGCAAATGTAGAAACAAATTAGCATCGTTGTTCTTCCTTTTTCATTATTTGTCGTTCGCTAACACTTATTAGACTAATAACAAC
>OHNX01000887.1_pt1 | contig 10958 bp, 10 predicted proteins | sample 1569691 | NCBI WGS metagenome assembly OHNX01 (sample SAMEA3879507, study PRJEB24766) | human gut metagenome | biome: human-associated habitat; feature: feces | place: USA | collected 1985/1987
AACAACATTAACCTTGTTACGCCCACCCATTTTACCCACGCCGTGCTGGAAAGCCTTAAAGAACCTCTGCCCGTGCCGGTTGTGTACAACACCAGCGGCTTTGAAACGCTGGACACCCTGCGCAAATTAAAAGGCAAAGTACAAATCTGGCTGCCCGATTTAAAATACAGCGACGACCTTGCCGCCATAAAATACAGCAACGCGCCCAGCTACTTCCGCATTGCCACGGACGCCATTAAAGAAATGTACAAGCAGGTTGGCCCCTACAAGCTTGACGGTAACGGCATTATGCAGAGCGGCGTCATCATCCGCCATTTGTTAATGCCCGGCATGGTTGAAAACACCAAAGGCGTTATCGACTGGGTTGCCAAAACCTTTAAGCCCGGCGAAGTAATGTTCAGCTTAATGCACCAGTACATCCCCTGTGGGCGCGCCGCCGATTACCCCGAAATTAACCGCCGCGTAACGGAAGAAGAATATAAGGAAGTTGAGCAGTACCTGTTCGACAGCGGCATTGAGGACGGCTTTGTGCAGGAGGATGATTCTGCCTGCGAGGATTTCATCCCCAAATTTGACGGCACCGGCGTGTAAAATTTATTAGTACTCTTTATAAATATACTAAATCCCTGAAATTCGTTGGAACTTCAGGGATTTTTGCTTTTTACACTGTTATTTTTTATCTTCGGCCTGCTGCCTGCGTTTTTCTTCTTCCTTCTGTTTAAAATAATCGCGCTCCTGGCACAGCTCTTCGTATAAATCAAGCCCGCTCCAGGTGCGGTTATTTTCCGTAAGCATGGCTTTTAAATCAATGCGCCCCACGCCCACGCGCTGTAAAGCCGTTAAAAACTTTTGCAGCTTGTCCGCGCCAAAGCCGTGCAGCAAAAGCATTTCTTCTGCCATCGGCGCGTTATCGGATTTCGCTTCCTTCAGCGGCACATCTTCCATGCCTAACAATGCGCCCAGCGGCTGGTGGTAATCCTCCTGCCCTACGCTTTTAAAGCGGATGTTCATCATCATGCAGACCATTTTTGTCATTTCGGCTTTTTTGCCGGTAAAATTATAAAGCAATGCGCAACTTACCATAGTTATCTCCTTTTTATGCGTTTATTTTTGCCAATAAGGCTTCTTGTAAAGTTTGCGAAAAATTAATGTTCATTTCTTCTGCTTTGGTGTTAAGCCACGCAGGAATGGTACAGTTCTTTTTAACAATTTTTGTGCCGTATTTTCTTCGGTAGGCTTCAACATCAACATCTACAAAAGAAACAAATGCGCCTTCCGGCAAATTGAATTTTACGCTTCCCGGTGCAGGAATTTTTTTGCCGTCATCTTCCAAATCTACAATCCATAAACAAATTAAATCGCGGGCCATAGCTATCGCGTCAGCTAAATCTTCTCCCTGCGTGTTTTTGTTTAAATCGGGCACGGTTACAAAATAACCGTCCTTTTCTTTTTCAAAAATAACAGGGTATGCAGTGTTTTTCATAGTTTACCCTCCTTATTTTCAAAAGACGGGGCTTATTTCAGCCCCCATCTTTTAATCAGCTCTTTAGCCAAACGCTCGTTAACATCAGGATGCCTCGGAATCGCTTCGCTGTTGATGCCGTCGGTGTAAATGTCGTGGCTTGCGCCATTGCGTTTTAAATACCAACCGGCTTTTTCAAAGAGCTTAAGAAGTTCGCGCCTTTTCATGTGCTCCCTCCTCCTGTTATATTATACGCCTTAATGCGTATAAAAGCAAGTTTTGCCTTACAACGCAAAATACCGACCGCCGTTAAGCAGCCGGTATTTATTAGTTTTGTTGTTTAAATTTTTTTAATTTGCCTGTGCGATGCCGTAAATTACAGCACGTTAAAACAAATCAGCTTATTTTTTTACAAGCACGGTGCGGATGTGCAGCTCGCGCAGCTGTTTTTCTTCTACGTCGTTCGGAGCCTGGCACATCAAATCGCTTGCGCTCTGAGTTTTCGGGAAAGCAATTACGTCGCGGATGGAATCGCGTTTTGCCATAATCATTACCAAACGGTCAAGGCCGAAAGCAAGTCCTCCGTGCGGGGGAGCACCATATTCAAACGCGCCCATCATAAAGCCGAATTTTTCCTGTGCTTGTTCTTCGCTCAGGCCGATAGCATGGAATACTGCGTCCTGCACGTCGCGTCTGTGGATACGGATGGAACCGCCGCCGATTTCGGTGCTTTGGCATATACTTTGCCGGGGTCGGTAGCAAGCAGAGGAATATCTTCTTCGCGCGGAGAGGTGAACGGATGGTGCATTGCAACATAGCGTTTTTCTTCTTCGCTGTATTCAAACATCGGGAAATCAACAACCCAGGTAAAGGCAAGTTTGTTTTCGTCGATAAGGCCGCGGCGTTTTGCCATTTCAATACGCAGTGCGCCGAGAGCGGCTGCAACAACGGAAGGCTTGTCGGCAACAAAGAGCAGCAGGTCGCCCGGTTCTGCTTCAGCGGTTTTAAGAATGTTTGCAAGGTATTCTTCGCTGAAGAATTTAGCAATCGGTGATTTTACGCTGCCGTCCGGCTGAATCTGCATCCAGGCAAGGCCTTTGGCGCCGTAAATGGCAACAAAATTAACCAGGCCGTCCAGTTCGCGGCGCGGAATACCGGCATCGCCCTTAACGTTAATGGCTTTAACAATGCCGCCTTTGTCAATAATATCGTTAAATACTTTAAATTCGCTGCCTTTAACGGCTTCGGTCATATTGATAAGCTCCATGCCGAAACGCAGGTCAGGCTTATCGCTGCCGTATTTGTCCATAGCTTCGTCCCAGGTCATGCGCTGGAATTTTTCCGGCAGGTCTACGCCAAGCGCGCCTTTAAATACGTGGCGGATTAAACCTTCGGTCATATCCATAATATCGTCGGCGTTAACAAAGCTCATTTCAATATCAAGCTGGGTAAATTCCGGCTGGCGGTCGGCACGCAGGTCTTCATCGCGGAAGCAGCGTACAATCTGGAAGTAGCGTTCCATACCTGCTACCATCAAAAGCTGTTTGAAAATCTGCGGAGACTGCGGCAAAGCATAGAACTTGCCGGGGTTTACGCGGCTCGGTACGAGGTAATCGCGTGCGCCTTCCGGAGTGCTCTTGGTCAGCATCGGAGTTTCAATTTCGCAGAAATCATGGTTGTCCATATAATCGCGCATCAGTTTGGTAACTTTATGGCGCAGCATTAAATTGCGCTGCATTTCCGGGCGGCGCAGGTCAAGGTAACGGTATTTAAGGCGCAGGTTTTCGTCAACGTCTATGCCGTCCTGAATGTAGAACGGAGGGGTTTTGGCGCTGTTTAAAACTTCCAGCTCTTTGGCTACAACTTCAACTTCGCCGGTAGCAAGGTTGGGGTTGATGGTTTCTTCGCTGCGCAGGCGTACAACGCCGTGCACTTTAATAACATATTCGCTGCGGATAGCTTCTGCCTTGGCAAAATCTTCACCGGCGTGGTCAGGGTCAACCACTACCTGCACAATGCCGCTGCGGTCGCGCAGGTCAATAAAAATCAATCCGCCGTGGTCGCGTCTTTTGGCAACCCAGCCGCAAAGCACAACTTCTTTTTCGTTGTCGGCTTTGGCAAGCGTGCCGCAATAATGATTGCGTTTCAAATTACTCATACTTTTGCACCTCTGTTTGTAAAATTGTTACTATTTCATCAACAGGAATTTCTGTTTGTGTACTGTTTGCCATATCCTTTAAAGTTACGGCACCGCGTTCCAGTTCGCCGTCGCCAAAAATAACGGCAAATTTGGCATTCAGGCGCCCGGCCTGCTTCATCTGCGCTTTCATGCTGCGCGCCATAAAGTCAAACTCGGTTTTAAGCCCCGCCTGCCTTAAGGCGATAGCGGTTTTAAAGGCCAGTTCAAAATTATCCTGATTGGGGCAGACGATAAAAGCGTCGATGCCGTCTTTATGCTCCGGCAAAAGGTTCTGGCTTTCAAGCGCCAGAAGGATGCGTTCCATGCCCATGGCAAAGCCGATGCCGGAAACATCCTGGCCGCCGATTTCCTTAACAAGGCCGTCGTAGCGTCCGCCGCCGCATACAGCGCTCTGCGCTCCCAGCGGCACATACTGAATTTCAAACGCGGTTTTGGTGTAATAATCAAGCCCGCGCACCAGTGTGTTGTCCACTTCAAAATCAATGCCTGCGGCAGTTAAAAGTTTTTTTACGCCTTCAAAATGCGCGCGGCATTCTTCGCACAGGCAGTCACCAAGGCTCGGCGCACCGGCTGCAAGTTCGTGGTCATGCGGTACTTTGCAGTCCAAAAGGCGCAGCGGGTTGCGCTCAAAGCGCGATTTGCAGTCGTCGCACAATTCTTCCAGATGCGGGCGGAAATAATCCTGCAATTTGGCTCTGTGCTGCGGACGGCATTTGGGGCAGCCCACGGAATTGATTTTCAAGTGCAAATCCTTTAATCCCAGTTCCTTTAAAATGGTAACGGCAAGTAAAATTGCCTCGGCGTCAATCGCCGGTGTATCCACGCCCAGCGCCTCAATGCCAAACTGGTGGAACTGGCGGTAACGCCCTGCCTGCGGGCGGTCGTAGCGGAACATAGGACCGATATAATACAGCTTTGTCGGCGCAGGCTCTGCATAAAGCTTGTGTTCGCAGAAAGCGCGCACGGCAGACGCCGTATTTTCCGGACGCAGTGTAATGCTGCGGTTGCCGCGGTCGGTAAAAGTATACATTTCTTTTTCAACAACATCGGTGGTATCGCCAATGCCGCGTTTAAACAGCTCGGTATGCTCAAATACCGGCGTTCTTATTTCTTTATAGCCATATTGCGCGCAAATACGGCGCATAACGGCTTCTACATACCGCCAGTTTTCTATTTCCTGCGGCAGTATATCTTTTGTGCCTCTTGGCGCAGTAGTAAGCAAGCTGATTCCTCCTCACTGCCTTCTACGGCTTACTCTGTCCATAAATTTACATACTTATTAATTGTACCACAACAATGGCAGTATATTCAACATTTTAAGCAAAACTTTACAACCAAACAAAGAAAACACAGCTATAAACTGTGTTTCAAAACATATAGCAAGCAAAATTTTTATACTGATATTTAAGCAAAACCTTTTATTTTTTGTTGAAGGAAATCTGTAAGCTTATTTAATTCTTCTGTTTTATCCTCCCAAAAATCTTTGATTTTACCCGTATAACCTTCAGCTGCCATAATTAAAAGATAGGCCAATTCTTCAGGAACATTTTCTGCTGCCCAATATGCAGCAATATCTTTTGGACAAATTTTTTGGCTGCTCAAACTATACCACATTCTGGCAAGCGTAAGCAATACATTTCTTTCATCACCGTTAATAGTTTTCATTAAAGCAGGCAAAGAATGCAAAATTGCTTTATTAATTTTTTCAAATCCTATTTCCGGCAGCAAATTTTCTGCCGGAACGCCATATAAAACAATACTGCTACTCCGAGCCTGAAATAAAAGTAAAATTACATCCGGTTCAACATAAGGCTGCGGAATTTTTCCGGATTCTATATCGGCTCTTAACCATTCCCCGTACATATATTCGCATTCGGGAATTTTTTCAGTTAATGTCAATATATGTTCACTTACTATGGTAACTTCTAATGGACGATTATTTTTATCTCCTATTTCTCCGGATAATTCAAGCAGCCTTTTTGTAAGCGTTAAACGATGTGCTTCGCTTAAATACTCCTTAATAACAACCAAAATATCCAAATCACTTTCGTGTTTAAGCCCGCCCAATACAGCAGAGCCATATAAATATACGCCAATTAATTGTTTTTGAAGTATTTTCTGCAACAACGCCGTTACTGCGCTCACCTGTACGGGCAGTAATTTTTTTGTTACTTCATAACTATTCATCATACTATCATTTCATTGTTTTTCCATTAACTGTTCATCGCTGCTGTGCCACAGCTCTTTATACAAAACGCGGTACACAGCGGCAACAGGCACGGCAAACAGCATACCCAAAATGCCGTACAGCTTGGCGCCGATTAAAAGGCTTAAAATTAAAATTACCGGATGCAAGTCAATCTTTCTGCCGATAATGCGCGGCATTAAAACATTGGCATCAAACTGGTAGAACACCAGATAAAACAGCGCCACATAAAAGGCCGACTGCGGGCTTTGCGAATAAGCTATGAACACCGCAGGCACGGCGCCGATAAGCGGCCCTACAACCGGCACCATTTCCGCAAGAATGGCAAGCAGGCCAAAAACAAGCGGATAATGAATACCCAAAATCGTTGTGCCGACGGCTATGCAAAAGCCTGCAATAAGGCTCAGGCGTGCCAGCCCCTGAATGTAGCAGCTTAAGGTTATGCCTATTTCATCAATAATATGCGCTACACGCGGCTGCGCCTCGTAGCTGAAAAAGTTAATCAGCATTGCGCGCAGGTCGCGCCAGTCTTTTAAAAAGTAAAATGCCAGGAAAGGCACAACAATCAGGCCGACAAGGTTGGCAATAATGTCAAGCGTCGATTTTAACAGGTTGCGCAAAACCGCTGCCACAAAGCCCATCAGCCAGCTGGTAATATAATCGAAAAGGCTTTCTATATTATGCGGCAGGCGCGGGTAATTAGCAGGGTCTTCCAAAAGCCAGTCAAAAGTTGCGGCATCCATTTTGGTGGTATAATCAGGTATTTTGCCTACAAGGGCGTTAATCTGCCCGAACAGCGGCAAAATAATAAAGGTTACGGCGCAGAACACAATAACCCCAAAGGCCACAAACGCCATTAAAATTGTTACCACGCGCGAAAGATGAATTGTGCCGCGCCCGAGCGTAATTTTGCCGAACAGTTTGGTAACGGGGTGCAGCAAAAATGCCAGCCCCACCGCCAAAAGTATCGGCAGCAGAAAGTTGCCCAACAGGTAAAATATAAACGATATAAATGCCGCCACAGCCACTTTAAAAGCGGTGCTGTTGCGTAATGTGCTGAAATCTTTAATCATCTGTTACTGCAGAAACGGATTTCTGCGTCTCTCCCATCCTACCGTAGTAGCAGGCCCGTGGCCCGGCAAAAGTTTAACGTCGTCATCAAGCGGAAGAATTTTTTCTTTAATGGACTGTAAAAGCTGTTTGTATGAACCGCCGGGAAAATCCGTCCTGCCGATTGATTCGGCAAAAACTGTATCGCCGCAGAACACAACGCCGCCGGTTAAAAGGCATACGCCGCCGGGAGTATGCCCCGGTGTTGCCAGCACTTTAAACTTAATGCCGGCTGCTTCCACTTCGTCGCCGTCAGCATAAAACTTATCGGCTGCTTTTTTAAGCGCTCCCCCGCCGATATAAGCGGCAAGGCTGCCCACAGGGTCGGTCAGCATCGGCGCATCTTCCTTACTGATATACACCGGTGCGCCGGTCTTTTCCGCAACTTCTGCCAGCGCCATAATATGGTCGCCATGGCCGTGCGTTAAAAATATGGCATCAACGGTAAGGTTTTCTTTCTGCACGGCTTCCATAATGCGGCCTGCATCTCCGCCCGGGTCGATAATAACGCCGTGGTACGTTTCTTCGTTAACTACAATGTAACAGTTGGTGGCAATATAGCCAACCTCCATTGCGATAATTTTCATCTAAATCCTCCTGTAAAGCGGTTTATTAAAGGTGGTGCACGCTTGAAGAAACCTGGCGTTCAACACTGTAAACGCCCTTCATGCGTTTTATTTTATTCATAATGTTATCAAGCTGCTCCAGATTGCTGATATCCAGCCCCATGGTGATGTAAGCGTTTTTATGCTTGTCGGTGCGGCAGTTAAGCGCGTTAATGTTCAGCTTGGCTTCGCTTGTAACCTGCATAATGTCTGCCATCATGCCGGGCCTGTCGGAAGCGTTGATAACAATATTAACTTTATAAACGGCGTCGGTAGTAATATCCCACGATACCTCAATCAAACGGCGCTGCTCGTCCGGATTGTTGCTTAAAACATTGGGGCAGTCCGTGCGGTGCACGGAAATGCCGCTGCCGCGCGTAATATAGCCTATTACCGGGTCGCCCGGAATCGGGTTGCAGCAGCGCGCCAATTTAACCATAATGCCTTCCTCGCCTTTAACGAGAATGCCGTGGCTGGCCTTGGCCTTGCTGCGGCGCGGTTTAAGTTCTGCCAGAAGCTGCGAAAGGTCTTTGGTAACTGTAAGCTTCTGCTCTTTTTTATAAAGCTCAACCAGCTTGCTCATAACGCCGTTAAGCGTTACGCCGCCGTAGCCCACACTAGCATACAGCGCTTCCTCGCTGTCCAGGCGGAACGAAGCTGCCACGGTTTTGACCTTATCTGCCTTAAGCAGCACTTTAATATCGTAGCCAAGGCGCTTGGTTTCTTTTTCAAGCATCTCGCGCCCTTTGGCGATATTTTCTTCGCGGCGCTCTTTTTTGAACCACGAACGGATTTTATTGCGCGTATCGGAAGAACCGACAATGTTCATCCAGTCGCGGCTCGGGCCGGTAGCCTGCTTGGAAGTGATAACTTCGACGATATCGCCGTTGCTTAATTTGTAATCGAGCGGCACAATGCGCCCGTTAACCTTCGCACCAACGCAGCGGTTGCCTACATCCGTATGAATACGGTAAGCAAAGTCAATCGGCACACTGCCAACAGGCAGGTCAATAACATCGCCGCGCGGCGTAAACACAAATACTTCGTCGGCAAAAACATCCATTTTTACCGTGTTTACAAAGTCGCGCGAATCGCTCATATCCTTGTGCCATTCCAAAAGCTGGCGCAGCCAGGAAAGTTTGGCTTCAAAGTCCTTGTCACCGCCGGACGGCATATTGCTCTTGCCGCCGCTTTCTTTATAACGCCAGTGCGCCGCAATACCGAACTCAGAAATGCGGTGCATTTCAAAAGTACGGATTTGAATTTCCAGCGGCTGCCCGTTATGGTACAGCACAGTGGTATGCAGCGACTGGTACATATTGGATTTCGGCACGGCAATGTAGTCCTTTACACGCCCCGGAATCGGACGCCACAGGCTGTGCACAACGCCCAGCGTGCCATAGCAGTCCGCAACGGTATCAACCAGCACGCGGATGGCAAGCAAATCGTAAATTTCGCTGAGCTCTTTATGGTCGCGCTGCATTTTTTTGTAAATGCTGTAAAAATTCTTCGGGCGTCCCTGAATTTCGCACTTAATGTGCTGCTCGTCCAAATGCTCTTTAATTTCCGCCATTGCCTCGTGAATCATGGCTTCCCTTTCGCGGCGCTTTACTTTAACCTGTTCCACAAGGTCGTAGTAAATTTCCGGCTCCATATAACGGAAGGCCAAATCCTCAAGCTCCCACTTAATGGTGTAAATGCCGAGGCGGTGTGCCAGCGGCGCGTAAACCTCCATTGTTTCGCGCGAGATGGACTGCTGCTTATGCACCGGCATATACTTCATGGTGCGCATGTTGTGCAGGCGGTCAGCCAGCTTAATCATAATAACGCGTATGTCCTTGGCCATGGCCAGAAACATTTTGCGGTAGTTTTCAATCTGCTGGTCCTCTTTGCTGATGTATTCGATTTTGCCGAGCTTGGTAACGCCGTCTACAAGGTCTGCCACCTTCACGCCGAACATTTCCTTCAACTGGTCAAGCGTGGTTTCGGTATCTTCAACAACATCATGCAAAAAAGCTGCGGCAAGCGTTGTTTCGTCCATTTGCAGCTCTGCCAGTATCGTGGCCACGCCCAGCGGATGAATAATATACGGCTCGCCCGATTTACGGCGCTGATTGGCATGGGCTTTGGCAGCTACGTCATAGGCCTTATGTACAAATGCCACCTGGTTATCATTAAGATATTTTTTTATCATTTCGAAGAATTCTTCGACGCTAATTACATGTGTTTCCGGCATATAACCACATCCTTACCCAATCAATTTCCGTGCCCGCCCGCTATTACCTGCGGAGAGGCAAGCATATTGGCACGGTACTGCCTGTAAATCTTACGGCCGGTTTCTTCAGCCTGCCTGAAGGCAGGAGAATTTTCCAGATTATTTTTTCTGACGGCGGCCATGCTCACCTTGCCGCCGCTGCGGTTGATGAAATTCAGTTCTTCAAACACCGTTAAATAAATTTCCTCCATGCCGCATTCGGCAATAAGCACGGCTTCATCAGCAATTACTTCTTTTTTCAGGCGGCAGGCCATTTTTTTATAGGCTTCCGCCAGATGCAGACGGTTGGGGCAGCGCCTGAACAGCACTTCAACCGCATTATCGTAATCAACATTATTATACAACAGAAATAAACTGCAACCAAGGCTGCCTTTTTTTAACAATGCCGCAAATCCGGCAACATCACACTCCGGCAAATCATACAGCACCACGGTGCGAGCTGCTTCGCTGCTGCCGTATTCCCTTACAAACGCTGCGTCTATATCCGTATTTTCCAAAAAGGCTTTTTTATCGTTAACATAAATAAGTATATCACTTTCGGTTTGCAAAAGTTTTTTTACAAAGGCCTGCTTGTTAATTTCTTCGTGCCGGTAATCGTAAATTGCCAGCTTCTGGGCAAAATCAACAACCTGCAAATTAACGTTTTCCTTATCCTGCCATACATTAATTTTCGGCATAAACACAAGGTCTGCCTCCGCGCCGTTATACATGCAGGGGTAATTTTCCGCTCCGCCCCACATCAGGCACTGGTAAGGCTGCCCGCCGTACAAAGCAGAAAAACGCAGATGCGTATTTTCCGCACCGAAAATTTTGGCATAACGCACCGCAGCGCCCTTAAACGCAAACAGCGGCGCCGGGTTGCTGCTGCCGTAAGGCTCCAGCAGCTTAAGTTCGTTTAAAAGCGGCACATCAAGCACGTAATCCTTATCTACCAAAAGGTCTACGTTAAGCACCGGCAGATAATCCTCCGGCTTTAAGGTACGCGCCACCTCAGCGCGGAACTGCCGCTTAAACTCCTCAATATTTGCCGTTTTTACCGTCAGCCCCGCCGCCTGATGATGCCCGCCGAACTGCACCAAAAGCCCGCTGCACGCATCAAT
>OHNX01000893.1_pt1 | contig 10857 bp, 10 predicted proteins | sample 1569691 | NCBI WGS metagenome assembly OHNX01 (sample SAMEA3879507, study PRJEB24766) | human gut metagenome | biome: human-associated habitat; feature: feces | place: USA | collected 1985/1987
TTTGTCGCTTTGCAAGCAAAATCCCACTAAACCCTATAGGTTGCGGATTTGAGGGGTATTACTACAGAAATCATAATTTTATTATTTATCGAGGAAATAAAACATTCATAATCCTAGGATAATGATTAATCACTATGGCAACCATCAAACTAAAGACTATGGTCAATATCAACAAAGAAACTCCTAAAAGGATACTAGGATTCAAGAAACACAAAGTTACCCTTAAAAGGACATTATATATAATTACATGAAAGAGATAAATCTGTAAAGAGTACTTACCCAAGAACCGCAACACATGGAATCTTCCCCATTTTTGGCAGCTAACAATGATATATGCAAAACTTATTGGGATAAGTATTTTTATCACTTGTGAAAACAATGAATATATCTGATTCAACTCATGATATTCCAAATAACCAAACACCATAGAAGCAAGAACAAATATACTCACCATAATTTTACCAATATATTTATAGTGAAAACTTGCTTCTATTAATTCTCTTGCACATATTCCTACCAAGATATACTTCATGCTACCTACAAAGTTTAATGGAATATAATTCAAATAACCTAAAGATATACCTAAACTTTCTAATAACCAAAAGCAAAATGCAATCAATACAATTAGCATTTTTACAGATTGAGATACATTAAAATAAACATCTCTAACAACTATAACCATTAACATTGTTGGCAAGAACCACAAGAAATGAAAGCCCATATAAGTACTGGTCATCCATTGACTACCTACCAAGAAAGATAGCACTATTTTAGAAAGTTGGAATTGCCCCCCCATAATGAGCATAATGAATACACACAAAACAGAAATCCATAAATATGGAACAAGCAACTTTATAATGTTACGTTTTGCATGTTTTACTATATCTACTAAATTCAATTCTTTACATCCATATAAGAATGGCAGAACGAAAAAAGCCCAAACATGAAATGTATATAGCCAAGATCTCCAAATATAGAAATGATCAGCCTCTATACTAGGCTTACATAAAATGCTATTATGACCCAAAACTATAAGCAGAATCAAAATACCTTTCCAACCTACAGATAAATCTCTTTTTAATAAACTTGTATTCATTGACTTCTACCACCACAAATTATCCGATACACCAGTGGGAAATATTTTTTTAATCTTCTTGCACATATTAAACAGATACCAACAACAAGAATTGGTGCTGAAAAATAAATTAACAATATACCTGTTTGCGACATTGCTAGTTTTAACAAGATTCCTTTTATTAAAGTAAGAATTGGTTCATGAAAAACGAAAATAAAAAATGTATATCTATAAACCTTGCAATTACTAAATCTACCTAAAGTTCTGACATAAACAACATCATATAATCCCCATACAAAGGACATTCCCAACAATAGTCCCATACCATGTATTATATTATAAAAGGGACAACTATAATCCCATACACAGAAGACTATCCAGAGAATTCCTTGTAATAAAACAGAGCCTTCAGAATTAACTTTTTCCGCCAATGTTTTATGATTTAAAGCCATATAAGCACCTATTGTTACAAATAGCACAGATTCTATAGAGATGACATATTGAATATCAAAAAACCATAATAGAAAAAGCAATAATAAGAACAACTCCTTTAAGATTTTTAATCCACCGTACAAAATCGGACTTATTGAAACACACAGAAACAGATCTCTAACAAACCAAAGCTGATAACATCCAACAGGATTCCACAGCAGTGCTTGCAAAAAATCAACCAACTGATATTTTTCTAAACCTTGATAACTATTGAAAGCAGATGGCAAAATGAATTTAATAGAATACACTATAGTAAAACCACTGATACTCCATATCAAAAAAGGAACCAACAATGACCTAACCCGCTTCTTTAACTTACTGCAATACCAACTATAATTTAGAGTCTTACAATTGTAAAACAGCAAAAATCCTGAGATATAAAAGAAAAATGGGACAGAAATTCTTGTTACTTCCGAAGTCAAAAATTGTTGAAGATGAAAACTATTTCCTTTAGAATAGACTAACAACTGACTATGTAATATTACTACAAGTACAATTGAAAGAAAAGAAATTGCTCTCAGTTTATTACTCAGATACGTACTCATTTTCTAATTCAGAATATTTCATAAAGAACCCAATAAATATAAATGGAATAATCAAAGAAGTCATAGAATGCGAAACAACATTATCATATCCCATAGAAAAGGCAACTCCTGACATACTAGACACAGCTAATGCCGCAGTCATCTTACTATAGAAATAAGAACTAGATAAGGCTATAGCCCCAGCTTTCAATAATAAGACCAAGAAAAAGACACCAAGTAAAACCACACTAACAATACCAGAATCACATAATAATTGCACATAATCTGAATGAATCAATGTAATTTTAACCTGAGTAAATCCCGTTTTCTTATCCTTTAAATAATGAGTAGAAGAACCCAAACCAGCACCAACAATTTTATTAGGCTCATAGAATTTTCTCAGCAAAACATCCCATATATATTCACGGCCACTAGTTTGTATTTTATCTGAGCTCATAGCTCCACCACTAACAATATCAGTAACCGTAACTTTTCCTGCATCATTTCCAAAAAATTTCTCATTAACCTTTGGAACAAACAAAACTATTGATAAAAACATGATTCCAAAGAAAAACAAATATGGTATAGCTTTCAATTTATATCTGAAAAGGCTAAACATACTACCTACTATAGTTATACCACCAAGACCAGTTCGCACTACTTCTAACAATGTAGAAAGCAACAACCAAACTGCTCCCAAATAATGCTTATGACTGAAAGTCAACCAATTCAAGACGAAAAACAATCCTATAATTGCAGTAAAGTAATCCGCCAACCCCGCATACGTTAAAAAAAAAATTATTTAAGAAGAAATATAACGATGGTGCAAATACCGCACTTATACCACCCAAAAACAATGCATAAATAAGAGAATATCGAGTGACATATTTTGCAAAGAAATACAGGTCATATTCTCCTTGAATCGCCGAATAGCCTAACCATAATGAAAGCAATGGAATGGAATACTTGATTAACAATAAAATTGCATCAAAAGGAGCAGAAGACCAAATCATAGTTATAGCTAACCATAACAGAAATATGATATAAGCATTTACTATGCTATTGAACCGAATCAAAATCATCCCTCTACTTATCAATAACAATAAAGTAATGAAGTAGATTGAATATTTAATGATCGAGAACTGACCTAAAAAGAAAGGAGCAGAACAGATAATGAAAATCAGATAAAACAACACTCTATTTAACTGATAACATTCTTCACTTCCTTTTCCCCACTGTATCCATCTCTTATTATCAAACACTGGCAAAAAAATTACCATTGAAAAATAAGCAAACAAAAACAGCAGCAATCCGTTTATTATCGTAATCATACTAACCTAGAATATAAATCATAAAACAAATTAGCATACCTTTCAAAAGTAAACTGTTGCACATAATCCTGTAGATGAGTGCGCATTTGCTCTAAAAGTTTTGGATTTTCTAAAAGACAACAGATTTTATTAGACAAATCATCTACCGATTCCGGTTGATGAAGTAATCCAACATACCCTTCTCTTACTACCTCAGGCAAGCCTCCTGTATTACTAGCTACCAGCACACATCCACGTGCCATACCTTCTATTGCCGTCAGGCCGAAGCCTTCGCTTCTAGATGGCATTAATAACACGTCTATTTTATCATAATATGATTGCAAGGCTGCTTGTTCTTGCCTTCCAACAAACTTTATTATATTTTTAAGATGCAACCTATTAGCATCTTCCTCCATTTGTTTCAGCAAGGAACCATCCCCTACCACCAACAAACGAACATTCTTATGCTTGTCATATACTTTGGCAAAAGCAGGAACTACAAGATCCATACCCTTGATATGCTCCAAACGACTCACCACACCAATGGTTATAATATTCTTATTTTCTCTTTTTTTATCAGTAATCTGAATATAACCAGGCAAGGCATTATATATGGTATAATGAGCATGAGCAGGAATACGACAGATAGAAGAATCAAATAAAGAACAACTCCCAAAGAAGTTTTTCTCTGCTCTAAGTGTAATACAGGTAAAAGCTCTCAATACATGACTCTGCAAAAACTTTAATAGTTTCATTGCTTTTACTCCATATACATCAGCATTGGTATGAGCTGTTGCAACGATACTTTTCTGCCCCATCAGTTTTAACAGGATGATGGGAATGGCACCAGGTGCCATATACTGTACATGTACAACATCAGGTCTAAGAGATAATTTAATCTTCCATAAATTTTTCAAGAGGAACAAGATACCCTTCACTCCTCCCAATCGTACTCCTGCTTTTGAAAAGAGTACCACTTTACTACCAGCTTCTTCATACAGCTTCACCATATTTTCGGTATGCTCGAAATAACAGGCAGTTGTCACTTGATGCCCACCCTTCACCAATGCACGCACCAGATTCAGGGTCTGTATTTCCGTACCTCCAGTCAAGAGGCACGGAATTGCTATTAATACTTTCATGAATTGTAAAAAAAGGGATTATTGCTCTATCATTTTCCTGATATTTTATGCTTATAGTAAGCCAATACAGGACCTAAATCAGAGAAGCAGATATTGATAAAACATCTAGTACGAAGGAAATCTTTCAGCCAATGCCAAATAGTGATATCGCCCTCTTTTACGTAAAGTAAATCGATACTATAGTTCATCATATAAGTCTTACGGAACTTCTTCCAATTTATCTTCTTGGAAGCATCCACATAATATGCATGAAGATTCGCACCGGCACATGTTGATGCGTATGCTAAACCTTCATTTCTGAAATTAACCTCCATAAAATAGTTCTTACCTTCTTTTGTATGCAAGAACTCCACACTAAACGGTCCGTGATAGCCAGATGCATGAAGGAAATGCTCTATCTTTTGCACATCAACATTAAAGCTATCCATATTCTCAAAGACACCAAAGGCACCAGCACCAACTAATCTTGGCCAATGGCGATACTTATGAATACCACCACCCATTACAACACCTTGATTGGTACTTACACCTACAGCGTCTATCTCGTATTCCTTCTCTATGAATTGCTGCAAGAGATACTTTTGGCAATGGCTATTTTCCAGCAATGCTATCTTTAGCTCTTCTATATTTTTACAAATATGAATATCCTCTTTTGCGCCCTTGCTGCTTACCAAAGGCTTGGTAAGTAAAGGAAATACCAAAGATATTCCATCCAAAGAAGTCTCCCTATCATAAACAACAGATTGAGGAACATCCAAACCACATTGTTTCGCTAATTCACATTGCGTAGCCTTATTAAACAAATTACCAATCTGCTTACCTCGGCAAGGAGTCAGAAACCATTCAGAAAGTTTTGCCTCACGAGTATCCACCCATTCTGCTGCAGCATCAAAGGTTGTCATCAGATACTGACCTTTAACATGAGATAACTGTTCTAACAGAGACATACATTCATCTAGCTCCGATACAACATATAGGTTATTAGCTTTCAGATACTTGCTATATTTTACATAGCATGTATCCTCATGGCATACTAAAATCAGTACTTGCGCAATGTGAGCTTCTCCGAAACTTCTGACAGCACTAAGCGTATTATGCGTAGAATCACCTATAATAATTACCTGATTCATTTCACTCTAAAATATAATTCCTTATCCCATTTGTTTGCCCAAAGAAACACAGGTGGCAATACTCCACTCCATGGCTTGCCACAAGGAGCCTTTGGTTCAATATAAACATCAATTGCTTTCAATTTTACGGCATGCTCTTTCTTATTCATTCTAACAAGACAAGCCTGTTTCCAATCAATCTTCCAACAGTTATAGAACCAGAACCATACACAGTATTCATACTGCTTGGCGTTGGGGCAAATCTTATCAAATAAATGAGATACAATATTGCTCGTAGTTACATGATCCGACCAACCTTCTCCATTTTTATGAGGATAGAACACAGATACATCATTCTGACCATCCACTATTTTGTGTATAAGACTAGAAAGTTTATCTGTTTGAGAATCACTCTCTAGAACTCCACCATCTGGATAATCCAAGAAATGGATATATTCTTGAGACAACCCATATTCTTTCGCTGCACGAATAGTCAACTGTCGGCGCTGACGGATCAACTCGCTTTCATCAATGTCACAACAGCCTGCATGACTTTTACCACCCCCCGTCATGATAATCAATTCAACTCGCTTTCCCTGCGCTATCAAACGCTGCATCAAGCCACAACACCCAAACACCTCATCATCAGGATGTGGGGCAACTATCACGGAAAGATTAGCTGGAGTCAAATCATGAAGACTGCTTGTCTTTAAATGAATAGTTTGAACCCGAACTTTCCTTATGATTTTTTTATACATATCCTATTTGTACAATAATATATATTGAAAAATATTATCTTCTCTATCCAATCAGCATCCTTCCCACTTTTGTTTGCATCAATGCCCAAGAAAGACACCAAGAAACAAAAATCACGGAAAGTGTAAGCATGAGAGGAAATAAAACTACATGATTAGCAGCCAAATCCTCCAGAGGAAATATACGCTTTGCCGTAGAAGATATCATATAAGGTCCTACCCAATTGTGGAAAATATAAATACCAAAAGAGTATTTACTTAACCAAACCAATGGTTGACATAATCTTAAAATATGCCTCCCCATATTAGCAAAAATATACAATATTCCTACTAAGAAACTTGCTACACAAAACACTGAATACCATGTTTGATCTCCATATTCTAAAGGACTAAAATAAGTCTGAAGTAAAAATGGAATCAATAAAAGTGTCACAAGATGATATTTTGATATAACTTTTTTTATTTTCGTTTGGTAAGAAGACAATAACATACCAAGCATGAACCATCCAAACCATTTAGAAATATTATGAATTCCCATAATCATGGGTAAAAACTTTTCTTGACTAGCTCCCAAAAGAAAGACTACCAACATAAAGACCTGCACATTAACAGACTTCATATATTTCTTAATAAACCATCCCAATGGAAAACACCAGAACAGGAAAGATAAATACCATAAGTGGGCAAAACCACCAGTATACAACTCCCAAGGCCTAAAAGGAACACCTATTGTAGCCATCATTAATATGCCAAATACAAAGTAAGGAAGCAACAGTCGCATTGCTTTCTTCTTGATAAGAGGAAGCAGTTCTTGATATTTGCCTTTATCGTAAAGATAGCTAAATAAAAATCCAGCTATCAATGTAAACATTGGCATAGCTACATTGATACCCACGCATTGATTTATCCAAAAATATGTATCATGATACATTTGCACGGTTTCAGGGAAATGAGCAGGTACATACATATACTGATAAACATGGAAGAATACTACAACCAAGATAGACAAAGAACGTAAAATCGAAATATATGTAAGTTTCATTTTTAGTCTTCTAATATTCTTTCATAAATATCGATCACATGCTCTGCACTAACTTGCTCATATAACTTTTGAGTAGAATAGTCTTGTGAAAGAGTATGATTCATCCAAGCCATATAAAGCTTTAAAATACCATTTTTAATACTCCTATAACTCTGATTATTCACACTAATTCCACCACCAAATTGAGCCAATGTAGTTGCAGCAAAACCATTGGTCGGCGATATGGCAAGAATTGGTTTTCCTAACTGAGCATAGTCAGTAAACTTACTGGCGAAAAAGATTCCTTTCTTCAGACGAGCTTCCAGCAATACCAAACAATCGAATTCCTGCATTTTTTGAATCGCCTCCATATAAGGGAATCCACCAATACATTTTACATAGTCTTCCAGCTGATATTTTCTAATAAGTTCTGTAGTATAATCATTAAAATGCCCCATAATAGAGAACTCCATCTTATTGAAACCTTCATCTATTAACTCACGTAAAGCCTTAAAAGTAAGTTCTGGATTGCGCTCTATAGACAGATTTCCAGAATGACAAATTCTAAACTTATCATTGACTGGTTTTTCTTTCAATCGAGGAACAATATCCTCAACCAATGCAATATGTGGAATAACCTCTGTTTTCTGTTCTGCCAAAAAAGGATAATGTGATGTAAAATGCTCCAACAAAGACTGTGAAGGAAATGTATTTACATCAGCACCCTTTAAACACATCTGAGTAAATTGATCCTTTCTAGCCTGTTCTTTTGCCGAAAAATGATGCGTATAAGGCTCTGGCCATATAGGAGCAGCAGGATCATTCCAATTAGCAATCCATCTAATCCCCAACTTTTCTTTAAGACGAAGACCGATAATATGTGGAATATCACTTGGTGAACGGGTCAACACAGCATCATAATGATTCTCTTTACAGAGCTTCAATGCCAGTTCGTATGCACGACACGCCCAACGGACACCTCCTTCAGGATACATACCTAACTTAACAGAAGAGCGAAGAACGTCCCACATACGAGTGAGTTTTCCTCCTATTGGATAAGTTATAGTGATATTATTCTTTTTAAGTGGCAACCAAGGTTCTGTCCATTCAGTCGAATAGGCAGGACCTTCATCCACCTTTGATAACACATCCACATGCCAACCTTTTTTATACATGGCATAAGCCAACTTACCATTACACAAATTTTCAGAGAATGTATAAGGAAGATAGCCGGGAGCTATTAATAATAATCTCATAATCAAATTTCATTTAAAATCTTTCGCATATCCTTTTTTACGACATCACTCATTTTTTTTGCATTATCATACAATTTTTGTCCCACTACATCTATATTTTTACGCAAATTATCAATAGTAGATAACATTAGATTTGTCGTAAGTTTACTATCATCAATACAATATTCCTCACATTCAAACTGATGCATAAATTCACGAGTTTTTACATGATAAGCAACTCCAACTAGCGGAGTACCAGTAGCCATTGCAAATATGGTTGAGTGAGTTTTATGCCCTATAAAGAATTGACATTTCGCAACTTCTTTTATATGACTTTCTGTAGTTAAATCATCGTCATAAACCTTACACATTGTCGGTTTTGATACCTTATCAGTAATTTCCTTAATCAGTATACGATCATCAGGACCAGTACCCTTTAACTCCATTGGGAAGAAACGGACTTCGTAACCTTGTGCATTCAAATAATTACATGTATCGACAAATGTCTTAATATAATTGGCATGTACTTCAGGCTCTCGTTTCTGTGTTGCATAAATCGCAATTCCTACCCTCTTATCACGTTTTGTTGGAAGGACATAATCAGCAATCAAAGAGTTGAGAGTGATCACACTTTCAAAAGTATTTATTACTTTATCATTGGTTACACCCATTCTTCGAAGTTCATCTGCCGATTTCAACTCACGAGGAAGCATTATTTTGCAAGCTGATAGAATCTTCTTTGTGAGTATTTCATTCTTTGGATTATGGAATTCAAAAGGACCAAAAGACTGCGAAAAGCATACTAATGGTTTACCCAAAGAAAGAACTGCCATTGCATCATAATTAATAGAAGAAACTAAATCTCGGGAAAGCAAAGTCGTAAAATGATGTCCACCAACACTCAGTACTAAATCTGCATCCTGTACAACCTTTCTATAACCAGGATTAATAAAACATTTACAAATGCTATTTTTACCCATGTTTAAATAAAGCGTACGAAGTATAGTAAAAGTATAGGGCTTAACTTTTTCTAAAGTCTGCCAATAACAATGTGGAGAAGCTTCACTAAAGCACCAACTGTTAGAAACAAACTTGATACCATTTTTCGAATAAAAAGGTTCGTTATTCCACAACTCTGGCGATGATGTAGAGATGGTTATATTAATACTCGAGTCTATCGACTTGATGAGATTGCACATAGCATAAGCTACCGCTCTATCACCTTTATTTCCTGCATATTGATGGATAAGAAATATATTCATTATAATCAGTTAAATGTTATTCGTTATTTTTACGTATCGGAGCTAAATAACCATATTCGGCATAGCCCATGACTGCACAAAAAATAATAGCATAATCTTCAGGAATATCCAAAAGTTTTCTAAGCTTTATATCATCTTCTTTAGTATGTTGTCCCCAGGACAGAATTGTTCCTGTTATTCCCATAGTTTGTGCAGCAAGGAAAACATTCTGAGCACCCAAACTAGTATCAACAGAAGGTAAATACATTTCTGTTGGCCAAACATAACCTCTCACATTAGCTGTAAAACACCAAAAAGAAGGAATATTTTCACCAAATCCGGTACCCCCGATACAACATGACAGGCATTTCTTTGCTAAATCTTGTTCATTAGCAACAAAAATTCGAATAGGCTGTTTATTGCAACTATTAGCAGCCCAATTTGCAATATCCTTCAATTTTGCAATGGTGTCTTCTGATATTGGTTGAGAAGTAAAGCAACGATTTGAACGTCTTGCCTTTACAAGTCCTTCAAACTGTTCAAAAGTTATATTATTCTGGGAAAAATCGCTTCTGAAAGGTTTGAATTCATTAGGATGACTCTGAAGTTGTTCATATTTAGCAAGCTTTTCTTCTGCCCATAATACCGTAGGATCATTAGCATATTCCGTTTTTTTTATTTTCTTTATCAGCTGCTTCAAGGCATCGTAATAATTTTTACTATGTCCAGGAGATGCATCCGTTCGATGTAAGCCTTTATCTATAATATGTCCAAACTTACGCATCAACATCAAATCCTTATAAATATGATCTTCCAAAGATAGGTCAAAATAACGTTCCGTCTCAGTTAAGATTTCCTTATAATATTTCGGAACAACTATAAAGCCATTTGCTATTAGTTTATCCTCAAATCCGCAACCTATAGGGTTTAGTGGGATTTTGCTTGCAAAGCGA
>OHNX01000948.1_pt1 | contig 10368 bp, 10 predicted proteins | sample 1569691 | NCBI WGS metagenome assembly OHNX01 (sample SAMEA3879507, study PRJEB24766) | human gut metagenome | biome: human-associated habitat; feature: feces | place: USA | collected 1985/1987
AGCCTTTAACAGCAAATCATGCAGGTAAATGGCGTTATCGTGTTGGTGATTACCGTATTCTTGCTGATATTCAAGACAGTGAACTTATCATTTTAATCATCAAGACGGGTCACAGAAGAAACGTTTATATAAAATAATTGCCAACTTTACGCAGGCGCATAAGCGCCTGCTTTTTATTTTTTGTGCGCTTTGTAATAAGCCAGTGCATCTTCCTGCCCTTTATATTTCAGCCAGTAAAGGTTAAAATCTTCATCCGGATGCTCGCGCTGGATGCGTTTTATTTCTGCCTGGTCCTCTTTGCTTGCCGCGCCAACGTATGAGAGCATGAAGGGGCTCAGTGCCAGTTCAAATACGCGGCAGCCAAGCACGGATTTAAAATAATACTGCCTTTTAGGCGTTGACGTGGCAATGATGCTGCGTTCAGTGTCATTTAAGCTGAACTTGCTGTAAACGGCTTCTGCATCCGGCGTTAAAGCATTAGGGTTCGGCAGGAATATCCTTGTATAGCAGCTTTCCAAAATCGCGCTTGCAATATTGCTTTCGGTTACGTCTGTAAGGCTCTGCGTTGCAAAGATTATCGAAACGTTATTTTTACGCATGGTTTTAAACCATTCTTTAATTTTCGCGGCAAAGAGCGGATTACTGAGGAACGTCCAGCACTCGTCAAGAAAAATAAATGTCGGCTCGCCGTGGCATCGCTTTTCTATAACGTGGAACAGGTATTGGAGTACCGGCATGATTGCCGCTTTTTTCTCCATTAATACGCCCATTTCAAATGCCTGCCACGGATTATCGGATAATTTATCTTCCGTTGCACCAAACAGTTCTCCATAAGGGCCGGCGTCAACCATTCCTTCAACTTTGTCAACAAACGGGCTTATGGCTTCGCGCAGTTTCAGGCTCTGCACCACCATGTAATAACCGCTCATTGTACGCTGTTCAGCCGGTAAACTTGCAAGCGACTGCAACGCGCTCCATATTTCAGCCTTATCTTCCGGGAACAGGCTAACGTTTTCCTGTTCATATATCATTTGCAGCCATTCAGACGCCCACACACGCTCGTCCTCGCGGTCAATATAGCGGAGCGGCTGAAAGGCTATGCCGCCTTCAGCTTCACCAAGGTCATAGAAAATGCCCCCAACGCCTGCTGTCGGCGCGCGGCAGCTGCCGCCTTTATCAAAGATATAAACTTTGGCGTCCTTATAACCGCGGCAGTGCATTTCAAGCGTGTTCAAAAGCACTGATTTGCCGCTGCCAATCGGGCCAATTATCATGCAGTTGCCAAAATCGTTATAATGCAGGTTGAACCTGAACGGCGTGCTGCCCGAAGTTTCCGTCTGCATCAGCGCGGGTGCGTTAAGATGCTTGTTCCAGGCATCACCTGCCCAAACGGCAGAAAGCGGGAACATATAAGATAATTCCAGAGATGTAATAAACGGCCAGCGGATATTGGCGCGTACAAGACCGGGCAGAGTTCCCATCCACGCGCCGCAGGCATTGAAATCCTCGTACTTCGTAACGTAGCCGCGGCTGTTTAAAACACGCTCAATCTCGCGTACCGCGTCATCACGGCTGCGCTCGTCTTTCCCCATAACAACAAAGGTATTACAGTAATAACCGAGCGAACAGATGTCATCACGGACTTCCGTGATTGCCGCCTGCGTATCGTTATAGCGTTCCACGGCGGCAATCTCTACAATGGCGCTTTCCGCGCGGAAAATGGCTTCCTTGATGAAAGCCCAAAAGCCTTTGCGGCTGCTAAACCAGTTACGGCGCGTAACGTCCAGCTTTTCCAGTGCGTTTACCTTATCAAGCGCAATGTAACGGGTACACCAGCGGTACTCCAAAGGCAGTCGGTTTAATTCATCCAAAATTCCCGGATAATACCTGTCCGGAGGGGAAGTTATGGAAACTATGCCCAGATAACGTTTATCGCGCTCCTGGCCAAGCGTCATGGTTGTGCCGCCTACAAACGGGCTGTCCGCAACAACTTTATCCAGGAAAATCGGCACGTCCGGCGTCTTAACCTTATGATGCTTGACGCTGATGCAGTCATGCAGATAAGTCAGCGTTTCATCATCAGTAAGCTCATGGCATTCATACATAACGTCATTAAACAGGTCATATATCCTGCGGTAAGTTATTAAAAAATTCCGGAGATGCTCTTTTACGAGCTCATGCTCGCGCAGTTCCGCGCTTCGCTCCGTTTCCATGAAATGGCCGACAAGTTTATTAAAACTGTCTGAAGGCGGCAGATAAACAATGGTTGCAAAATAACGGCTTTCAAAATGGTCGCCTCTTGCAAAAAGCTGCTGCCTTTCCCAATCCATCATCTCAGTAACGGTATCAGGATATTCTTTTTTAGGGTAAGATGTGCTGCGAGTGCGGCGAGCCTCTGAAAAGAAAGCCCAGCCGTCACCAAGGCGTTTTAAAATGTTATTTACCTTGCTTGCAACAATTGTCGTTTCTGTTTTCGTGGAACTCGTTAAATCATGCCCGCGGAACTCAAATATTCTCTGAAAAGAACCGTCTTTATTTAAAATTACTCCCGGTGCCACAAACAGCAACCACGGAAGGTGGTCGCATAACTCATCATCTACGCTGCGGCGTTTTTTATGAAAATACTTCAAATCGTACATTAGCCATTCTCCTAAACGTCAAAATAACGCTTTTCATTCAAGTGCCTTACCATTGCCTTAAAAAACTGCGGGTCATTTTTAGTCATCCTTTTAGCCGCAAAATGCAGCAGCAGGCTGATAATGAAAAATGGGTAAATGCGCAGCATAATGGCAATGGAAATGCACATTGTAAAATTTAAAATCATAAATTCACGCGGCACACCTGCCCAAAGGATTTCTTCCTGAAGGCTTTTATGCGCGGGTATATAATACCCGTCGGGAATTTTTTCTTCCAAAACACTCACCTCTCAATATATTCCAGCTGATAAACACCGTCTTTATACCCGTTTACAAAAGCCATTTCTTTTACCCGGCGCGAAAAATGCGCGCGCTCAATGTAAATTACTATATCCACGGCCTCCGCAATAAGCTGCGGCTGCGGGGACGGTATTGCTTCCTGTATCAGACTTTCAAGCCTTAAAAGCCCGGCATAAGCGTTATCCGCGTGTATTGTAGATATACCGCCGGGATGGCCGGTATTCCAGGCCTTTAAAAGTGCCAGCGCGGCTCCGTCACGAACCTCACCTACCACAATGCGGTCCGGGCGCAGGCGCATGGTGGATTTTAAAAGCCTGGTCATGTCGATATTATCCTGCGTGCGCAGGAACACAACGTTTGGCGCGCTGCATTGCAGCTCTTTGGTATCTTCGAGGATTACAAGCCTGTCGCCGGTTTTGGCAATCTCGTCCAGCACGGCATTGGTAGCCGTGGTCTTGCCGGTGCCTGTACCGCCAACAAACAGGATATTTTTCTTATCCCGCACGCCCTGCTTAATTATTTCAACCTGCCGCGGGCTCATAATGCCTTTATCAATGTAGTCTTGTAAATCAAACAATTTTCTGGCCGGCTGCCTTATTGAAAAAACCGGTGCCGTGGTTACAGGCGGCAAAACCGCTTCAAAGCGGCTGCCGAAATTCGGCAGTTCCGCTGAAAGGATAGGGTTATTTTCCGTAACAACCGTATGGCAATAGCTGGCAACAAGTTTTATTACGCGCGCGCTTTCTTCCGGGCTGATTATAATTCCGGTATCCATACATGGCTGGCCGATACGCTCTACCCATAAATGCCGGTCAGGATTAAGCATAATTTCCACTACTTCCGGGTCATCAAAAAACGGACGAATCGGGCCAAGTGAAATTTTAAGGACTTTAGCACCCTGGTCAGTTGCTTCGGCGCGCAGGATTTTTTCGTTATTCGTCTGCATCAGCGTTCACTTCCGGCACGGCCGCACGGCGTTTCCTTGATAATTTTTCGGCAGCTTTTTCTGCTTCAACCAGTTTTTTGGGTTTGCGGCCGCGGCGTTTCGGTTCGCCTGCATAGCCGTTCTTTTTAACTACTTTTATAAGTTCGGTAATAAAATGCAGTTCCTGGGCAGAGCAGTCTTTTAAGAGGTCAGCCAGTTCATTCTGGAAGATTTTTTCGCTGCGCTTAATATTATCGCACAAAAGTTCATCCACCGATACATCAAGTACATTAGCCAAATGAATAATGGTCGGTAATCCCAGTTTGGTATTGCCGGTTTCAATGTTGCTGATATGAGGGGTGGACAGACCAATGAGATTGGCGATGTAGCCCTGAGTAACGCCTTTACGTGCACGCGCAGCTTTAATTCTTACCCCAATCGCTTTGTAATTGATATCCATATTCCCAACTCCTTTGTATTTAATTCCGACACGTACCTTCTATCAGGATAAACATGTGGTTTAAATTTAAGTAAAATAGTAATTCTTAAAGCTTATTACATTATACCCTAATATTTACCATTAGGCAATGGTTAAATTAATAAATTTATAAATTTGTTGTAATATTTTATTTTTTAGGTATAGAAAGCAGTATAACGGTAATAATTATACAGGCCATGCCAATTAAATCTACCGCCGTAAGCGGAGTTTTAAGCCACAGCACAACGGCTATAATTGACGCCAGCGGCTCTGCGCAGCTGATGAGGCTTGCTTTGGTAGAGCCTACAACTTTAAGCCCCACCAAAAACAGCGAATAGCTTAAAACCGTAGCGCCGATAACAAGATAAATAAAGGCTATTACCGCGCCGGTATCCCAGCTGCCGGTAGGTTCAAACGGGTTTACAAAAAAGCACAAAAGTGTGCCCGAAAGAAGCTGCCCCCAGCCAACCACCAGCGTGGTGCTGAATTTTTGCAGAAGGCGCATGGGCTGCACCGTATAAAACGCCAGCGATACGGCCGATATCAGGCCGATTACCAAAGCCTCCGGCGAAAGCACCACATTATTGATATCGCCGTGGGTGGATATTAAAAACACGCCCACAAGTGCAAAAATAATACCTAAAAATTCGCGCCCTTCCGGCAGGCGGCGGCTTTTAAAACTCATCCACAGCATAACAAACACCGGCGAAGTGTATTGCAGCACCGTTGCCGTTGCCGCATTGCACAGCGAAATGGTGTAATAAAAGCCAAACTGCGCACCCAAAAGCCCCAAGAAGCTGAAGGCAAGCTGGTCTTTAGTATCGCGCGCATCCGCAAAAATGCGGAAAATATTTTCGCCGCGCAAAAGCAGATAACCTAAAAAAATGAACCCTGCCAGCACCTGCCGCACCGCAATAAGCCACGGTGCTGTAACGCTGTGAAACTGGTACAAAAACTGCCCGCATACACCGCCCAGCCCCCAGGCCGCTGCCGACAGCAGAATTAATATGACGCCGCTTTTAAATGACAAGTTTAATCTCCTTAAATCTTTTAACTATATTATAAAACAAATTGTGCCATATTACAAAAAACTGCACTGCAAAAGTTACTTGTTATAACCCTTGCGGTGCAGTTTGTTATGCCGTTAATAATACTTTATTACAAAAGATACAGCCAGGTAAGCAGCAGGAAGGTTGGGATTAAAATGCAGCCGGACCATAACAGGTAGCCGAAGAAGGTAGGCATTTTCAGCCCGCGTTCCTGCACAATGGAAAGCACCATAAAGTTAGGCGCGTTGCCGATATAACTGTTGGCACCCATAAATACCGCGCCCATGGAAATAGCCATTAAAGTTTTGGCACCTTCCGTCATCAGCACCTGAGCTTCGCCGCCTGCCATGTTAAAGAATGCAAGGTAGGTAGGAGCGTTGTCGAGGAAGCTGGAAAGCGCACCTGTCATCCAGAAGTACATGGCGTTGTTGGCACTGCCGTCGGGGTTGGTAACAAGCGCAACAACCGGGGCAAAAGCACCGTCAAGCCCTGCACGCAGCATTTCAAGCACTGGCACAATGGTAACAAAAATGCCAAAGAACAATTTGCCTACTTCCAGAATCGGGTCCCAGCCAAACTGGTTTGCTTCGCGCACTTCTTTGCTTGTTAATTTAAGCGACAAGCCTGCGGCGATAAGGAAAATAACATCACGCAGCACGCCTTCACCGCTTAAATGCACGCCCAGTACGGAAAACTCAACACCGGAATGCCAGATGCCTGCCATTAAAACAGCGCTTACGATAACGGCGAGCAGCAAAAAGTTAATTTTACCGTCGATGCCGAACGGTTCTTTCGGGTAGTGGGATTCTTTTTCAAGAAATTCTTCTTTTTCTTTATTAAAGAGAATGGTATCGGTAATGAAATAAATGAGGAGCAAAAGGCCTACTGCCGTTGCCATCGGCACAATTAAATGCTCGGTAGTCCAGAAGAACTCAACACCGCGCAAAAAGCCCAAAAACAGCGGCGGGTCGCCCAAAGGCGTAAGCGAGCCGGCAATGTTTGCCACAATAAAAATGAAAAACACAAAAGTGTGCATATCGTAACGCCTGTGCGCATTGGCCGCAATAAGCGGACGGATTAACAGCATGGCCGCGCCGGTGGTGCCCATGATGTTGGCACATACAGCGCCCAGCGCCAGAAACGCAGTGTTAACCGCCGGGCGCCCGATAAAGCTTGAACGGATATGAATGCCGCCCGCAACCGTATACAGCGAACCGACGAAAATAATAAACGGAATATAATCGGCAATAAGCGCATGTGCGATGGAGTTAACCGCCACACCGCCGCCGTAGGAAATGAACATCGGTACGGCACACGCCAGAGCCCAGAAAACTGCTACCTTGCCAAAATGATGATGCCAGAAATTTGGCACAACCAGCGGACAGACTGCAATACATAAAAGCACGCCTATAAAGGGCACGGCCCACACAAATGACAGTTCGCCGCCGTTAAGCCCCGCCGCAAATGCGGGCTGCGGCAGCATCATGGCGCTGAATACAGCCAGTGCAGCCAGATTATTGCGCTTAAACATTAAAACCACTCCCCACAAATTTATTAAACCAGCGTATTAATAACAATACTGGTATATATTTAGACAAAATTTTATAAAATCCTGCATATAGCTTATGTATACAATCAGCTTTATAGCAGGCTTATTTCTTCAAAACTGCTTCTTTCCATATCAAGCATCCGCTCCGCAATGGCTTTGCCGCGGTTTAACTCGGCCGTAAAGCAAACCCTGCTGCGCCCCGTGCCCTGCATTTTTAAAAGCCCTGCGCGTTCCAGAAAAATTCTTGCCTGCAAGGCTGTTGCTTCCGCCGGGTCTAAAACCGTAACGCCTTCGCCGAAGCCTTTTTCAATTTCCGCGCGGATAAACGGGTAATGCGTGCATGATAAAAGCACCGTATCCACACCGGCTTCCTTCAGCGGCGCAGAATACCTCGCAACGGCGTCTTCAATTGCCGCCCCGCTGAACACGCCCTGCTCAATCAGCGGTACAAAATCGGGGCACCCCTGCGCAAAAACTTCCGCGTCTGCATCAAGCGCGTTAACGGCAGCCTTATGCGCGCCGCTTGCCACGGTAAAAGGCGTTGCCATTACGCCGATTTTTTTGTTTTTAGTTACACCAAGCGCCAGTTCCGCGCCCTTGCTCATGCCGACAACGTCAAACGCATAACCGTTTCTGATGCTTTCCGTTCCCAAAACGGTAATGGTGTTGCAGGCCACAACTAAAAGCTTAATGCCCGCATTGTCAAGATAATCAGTCAGGTCATGCACCATGGCACGAATTTCCTTTTCCGGGCGCTGCCCGTAAGGTGTGCGCGCCGTATCGCCGATATATAAAAAATCCTCGTGCGGCAGTGCCTGCTGCAAAACTTTCAGCACGCTCAACCCGCCCACGCCGGAATCGATAACGCCTATCGGCAAGTTTTTATCCATTATATCTCCCCCAAAGCAAAATAAAATCATAGCTCTATTATAGCCCTTTTGCCTGCAATTTTATACAAAAAATTTTTATAAAAGGCATATTTTATTAAGCCAAAGATATTTTGTAATATTTTTAACAGTTTTAAACATATTGACAGTTTTTTATTTATCCATGATAATAGAAAAGCTGTGACTCTTTCCGGCAGGAAGGAGGTGTAGCTTTGGATGGCATCTCTGCATTCATTGTATCTGTCGCGGCAAGTATAACGGCCTATTATATTTGCAAGTGGCTGGACAGATATCTGTAAGCACAGTCAGCCCAAAATAAAAAACCGGGAGCGGCCACTCCCGGTTTTTTCATGCCATTAAAATCCTTCCAGCAGTGAAGGTAACTGTAAAATGACATCTCTGCTTTGCTCCTTTATTATAGCACCCGTATGCTGTAAAAGCAAATTCAAAATTCAATGCGTCTTGCCATGCGGCAGATAATCTCAAGCGCAAAAACGCGCCTTATGCTATAATAAACTCAAACCAACCTTTAAATTAAGAGGATTTTAACATGCCGCAGCAAACAGGTTCCGCCCGCAGCTATGAACTGCTTTTAATAGCAGTTATAGCAGCCAGGGCAACAAGCTTTATTTTCAGCAAAATGATTTTGGAAAGCCTTGCGTCTTTTAATCTTTTGGCAGTGCGTTTTATAATTGCCTTTGTGCTTCTGGCGCTTATTTTTAATAAAGCAGTGCGCAGCCTCGCCGCGCGCGATTTACTTGCGGGCACAGTTATTGGCACAGCCTTTTTTATTACCATGGCGTGCGAGATGATTGCCCTGAAGCAGGCGGCATCGTCGCTTGTATCACTTTTGGAAAACTGCGCCATTATTTTTGTGCCGCTGCTTGAACTTCTTTTATATAAAAAGCTGCCCGGCAAACTTACAGTAATCAGCACCGGCACGGCCATGCTTGGCGTTGTACTTCTGGCACTGGGACAGGGAGAGTTAAGCGGCGGCTTTACCTGGGGGCTTGCAGCAGGCCTTTGTTATGCAGCGGCAATAATTGTAACGGAGCGCCTTTCACACGGCAGCACCGCCACACTTGGCATAGGCATAGTGCAGGTTGGCACTATGGGCGTGCTTTCATTTTTGACCATGCTGCTTACGGAAACGCCGCAGCTGCCGCAGTCCGGCTCGCAATGGCTGATGCTCGCCATGCTTATAATAGTATGCACCGGCTTTGGCTTTACCTTGCAGCCCATGGCGCAAAGCCATGTCAGCGCCGCCCGTGCGGGATTGTTCTGCGCTGTAAGCCCTGCCATAGCCGCACTTTTAGGCGTAACTGTATTAGGTGAACCCTTCGGCACGCTTGACGTTTTAGGGCTCGTTTTAATACTCGCCAGCATTGTTATGCCTTATATAAAGGATTAATTATGATTACTTCACAAATACAGGCAACTTTACCCTACAACATAAAAACCGTATGGACAGCTGTTACCGACATAAAAAACTACCACTGGCGCAGTGATTTAAGCCATACCGAGGTATTAAACAAGTACCAGTTCACCGAATATGCCAAAAACGGCACGCCAACCCATTTTACAACAACTGTTTTTAAACCGTATTCCTGTTGGGAATTTACACTTGAAAACAGCAGCATCAGCGGCCGCTGGCGCGGAATTTTTGTTGAACAGGGAACTTCTACCCTTGTACACTTTACCGAAGAAATTGCCGCTAAAAAATTTTACTTAAAACCAATATTAAAATTTTATCTGCGCAGGCAGCAAAAACTTTTTATAAAAGATTTACAGGCCTATTTGCAAAAGAAGGAAAGCAAATGCAAATCATAAAAGTAACCCGCAACAAAAAACAATATTTGCCGCTGCTTTTACTGGCAGATGAAGAAGAAGCAATGATTGACCGCTATCTGGAGCGCGGCACCATGTATGTGCTTGAAGATGGTGACGTTATAGCAGAATGCCTTGTAACAGATGAAGGCGACGGCATTTTGGAAATAAAAAGCCTTGCCACGCTGCCGCAGTTTCAACGCCGCGGCTACGCCAAAACGCTTATTAATTTTATAGAAGCAAAATACAAAGGCCGCTTTAAAATTTTGCAGGCCGGCACTGGCGACAGCCCTGTCACCGTTCCTTTTTACCAAAAGCTCGGCTTTGTACGCTCGCATATTATAAAAAACTTTTTTACCGATAATTACAGCCGCCCCATCTATGACGGCGGCGTACTGCTGACAGATATGGTTTATCTGCGCAAGCGGTTATAAAGGAGGATTACCATGGATTTACAGCTTTTACCGCTTACCCCGGCCGATTTGCCGCAGTTTAAGAACGATTTGCAGGAAGCTTTTCAAAAAGCGGCTGCGGCCGAATTTAAAAATTTAACAGCCACCGTGCTGCCGGAAGCCGATATTGATAAATCGCTTAATGCGCCGGGCGCGGCAGCCTATAAAGCCGTAAGCGGCGGCAAAATGATTGGCGGCGCAATAGTTAACATTAACGCTGCAACACAGCACAACCACCTTGATTTGCTGTACGTTAAATGCGGCA
>OHNX01000949.1_pt1 | contig 10355 bp, 6 predicted proteins | sample 1569691 | NCBI WGS metagenome assembly OHNX01 (sample SAMEA3879507, study PRJEB24766) | human gut metagenome | biome: human-associated habitat; feature: feces | place: USA | collected 1985/1987
ACCGTCTCGCCATCGGCCAGCGTATAGGAGACTGCCTCGATGGCCGAGCTGGTGAGCTCCGCCGGGCTGAACGCGCCAAAAAGGGCAGCTTTGTCTTTCAAAAAGCAGTCCAGCTTGGAGGACGCCACCGTATACACAGCGCTCTCCCCTGCCTTTTGCAGGTAGACATCCCCCGTGACGGCATTCCGGGCTCCGAATACCAGTGTTTCCTCGCCGCTGGCCGTGGTGATGGTCACGGTGGCCTGCGGAGCGGAGAAGCCGTAGTCCTCCCCGGCTGCTTCCTGCAGCTCACGTTTGGCGTTCAGCGCCGAAACGGCAGTCAGCATGGCGTTGCAGGAGGATTCATCCAGATGGTAGTCCGGGTCTTCCGCCAGAGACCAGCTTCCGTCGGCATACGCCAGCGTCAGGGTTCCGCTCCGCGCTTCCATTTGGATCTTCCGGACGGTATCCGACGGGATGGCCAGCACCGGGATGCTGCCGTCGGCAGCTTCACTGGCAGCCTGTTCGGCTTTCCGGTTGGATGCCGTCAGCACGGCCAGTGCGATGCCCGCCAGCACCACAAGGCCCAGCAACAGCAGCAAAACGGCGGTTTCCGGTTTCAAGTGGCTCTTCCTCCTTATAAATATAAACGTAAGAATGCGCGGGTGCTTCCTTCTGACAACTGGGGTATGTCTTACAACGCCGGTAATGAACGCTATTATTATAAGGGGTATAAAGCCTCGCCGAATGATAACATCATGCAACAGAATCAATTCAACCCGTACTTTATAAAGTCGGAATTACTCAATTTTTAAATAGTTTTATTATGAGAACAATTACAAAGTTACAGACCTTATTGGTCTTGTTCCTTACGACAGCCATGGTATGTTTCATGGGCTGTAAGGATGACGATGATGATGTGCCTACTCCGGATGGTGGTGGCACTGTTGCCACCTATGCGATTAGTGGTACGGTCATGGATGCCAGTAACAACCCGATGGCTGGCGTTAGCGTAGCTCTTTCTGGAGCTCAATCTCTTAGTGCTACGACGGGTTCTGATGGAACGTACTCTTTCGACTTGAAAAGCACACCAGGCTCTTACAAAATCGCCTTTAAGTCGGAAGGCTATGCAGACAGAAGCTATGATGTGGATGTGAAGAAGATCGAATCGGGTGTTGGACAGTATGTAGTAAACGCCGTCATGGTAAAGGGCACGACTCCCGATACTCCGAAAGAGTATAAGAAGGCGAAGTACAATCTTTCCGTATCGATCGAGGATGTTGTGGGAAAAGCTATCTCTACTTCCAGCCTTTCTGTTGTCGTAAAATACGGGGATAAAGAGATCGCTAAAGAGAATAAACCTAATTTTAAGGTCTCTGATGTGACTCCCGGTATCTACGACGTAGTAGCTACAGCTTCCGGATATACTAAAGCCGTGGCTAAGGTTGTCGTTTCAGCCGTTCCGGATCAAGAAAAGAAAGAGGGCGAAGGTGATACATTCGACGTTGAGTATCCAGCTATTATCGTGATGAATGTCGCTCCTTCTATTCCAGTAGACCCGGATGATCCTTCTAAGCCGACAGATCCTTCTGACCCGTCTGATCCTTCCAAGCCAACAGACCCGTCTGATCCTTCCGATCCTTCCAAACCGACAGATCCGTTAAAAGCGACTTATATCGTATCTGGTATAATAACAGACCTATCTACGGGCGCAGACATCAAAACTGCGGAAGTCATATTGATGTTAGGAAGTGAAGAGTTATTTATTTCTAAGAATGAGAGTGAGTTCTCTTTCAATATCGCATCATCAAAGGTTACGGAGGATGCTCAATTTATCTTGAGTGTTAAAGCCGCAGGTTATACGAGCTACTCTCGTACGATCATCTTTAAGGTCGGTCAGAGTATGAACTATGTATTTCCTATCACATTGAACCCTATAGGTACAGGTGGAAATACGGAGATTGATTTTTCTAAATATGGTGTTCAGGTTCCGGAAAAAGAAGCGGAAAAAGTAGCGGATGAGATTAAGAATGCGATTAACGCAGGCGGAACCGAAGAGGTTAAGGTGTCTGGTGTCACTTATGTGGATGAGAATAATGTTGAACAAAAAGTAGACGTTGTCATTCCTGCTAATGTCTTAGATAACTATAAAGGTGCGGATAATGAGGTTCAAGCTCCAGTTATTAAGGTCTTGAATCAAAGTGATGCTGAGAAATTGACAGAATCGATAGGAGTGATTGAAAGTACGACCGCTGATGGTATAAAAGAGAAAGATGAGGTAAGTTTGGTCGCGGAAAGTGGTAAGCCTGTCGTTATCGTTATGCCGGCAAGTAGTAATCAAACATTGGTGATCGAACGTGATATGTCTGCGGAAGCTCTGCAATCCAATAATGTGACTTCTGATGCTGGTGCGGTAGCCAGTGTAAGCCGTGTATATAAAGGCGAGCCTAGCGGTACGGTATTCTCTCCGGCTTTGAAGATCTCGTTCGACGCTCCGAAGGATTTGGTTTCTTCTACACAGCCTATGGCATTGTTATATGCGACCACAGGCATAGATAATAAGGAGATCATGAAGATTGATCCTACGGCGGACCCTGTTTATATCAATGGTACTGGTGCGGAAATGTCTGTCGCTCACTTCTCTAAGTTTGCCGCAGGTTTTGAGTTGGCATTAGCGGAAACTGAAGATATCAGTACTGATACTACAATCGTAGAAAAGGTTGTTGATTACTGTTCTGATGGTAAGGCAGGAAACATTCCTGTAGTTGTTACAACTACAAATGCTTATGTTGGAGAAAACTTGCAGGATCTAGTCGGAAAATCTAACGTAGATGGTCAAGTCGCTAAGAATGCGGTTTATAACCGAATCTCTAATCGTTTGCAAGCTGATGGTTATCAGATAGGTATCCAAACATCATTGACAACATCCGTTCCTACGGAAGCTGATCGTACGGTCGCTTCTATGAGCTTGAAGAAGACATATACTACAAATACGTATGTATTTAAGTTTATGACAAAGGGTAAGAAGGTGGAAGAGATTCAGGTTGTAGCTAAAAAACTTATCAAGATAGAAGGTACTCCTGTTTACAAGCAATCCCACGGTCACGGACATGGTGATGGCAATAACGCCGGTGGCGGTATCATCATCCCGGATTAATGCTTGATATTTGAAGCTTGATTAAATAATGTTGAGCCGGAAGTTTATAAGTAAACAAAGAAAAATGAAGAAATTACTCTTATTGATCATATTCTTAAGTTGCTGGACGATACTTCCGGCTCAATTATCTTATGGCACGACAGGGCTATTGCATGCCCCGTCCGCCGATATGCAAAAGGACAAGACCGTGATGCTTGGCGGAAACTTCTTGCATCAAGAGCTTACGCCTCCCAAGTTTAATTTTAATACGTGGAATTATTATTTGAACGTGACGATCTTCCCGTTTCTGGAAGTAGCGTATACTTGTACGCTGTTTACGGCCGAGAGCCTTGGATTGGATAAGCATGGCTATTCCGGATTCACGAACCAAGATCGTTATTTCTCCGCCCGCTTACGTGTGTTGAAAGAAAGCAAATACATCCCCGCTGTCGTGCTGGGGACTTCGGACCCTTTTACGTCATCCGGGCATAAATTCGCTTCAGCCATAGGGAACGGCTATTTCTGCCGTTATTATCTGGTCGCTACCAAACATTTTCAGCTGGGAAGGGAAACTTTAGGCGTTCATTTATCCTATCTGTATAACCGCCGTGAGGATTATCCCTTGAACGGTGTAGCGGGAGGTATCACCTACAATCCTTCATTCGCCCCGCATTTGAACGTCATAGCCGAATACGATTCGAAAGACTTCGCTATGGGAGCCACTTACCTACTATTCAATCATATACATTTTCAATTTGAATTGCAGCGAATGAAATATTTCTCCGGTGGACTGTGCTATAAGATTTATTTAAAATAAAAAGAGGTTCAGCTTTTGTCCGTTTTTAATCCGCTTGGAGGCGAACGGTTAGGCTGAACCTTTTTATATCTTGTTACGCTGTCGCGCTAGCCATATCTACGGCTTTATTCCCCGATGAAATTCTTGCGTATCAACTCGGCAGACTTGTACTCCTCTTCCAGATACGTCTCAATATGCCGTTTCTTCTTATCCTCTAATATCTCGTTAATAGCTATTAAGATACCCGTTTCTTCCACCTCTCCAAACTCATGGTTGATCGCTGTGCCGAATACACGCATCTTAGGCGACAAGCTCATGTAAGCATTTACCAAAGGAGGCACGTTGATGCCAAATTTACGAACCTCTTGGTTCAATACCTTGTAGTTATCCTTGAAATTATCGTGAGGGAAAAGAGATCTCATCTTCTCTACATCCATATTAGTCTCCAAAGGATATACCGGAGTGATCAGTTGGTCTGCGTCCGGGAAATGCAATCCGAGGAAGTATAAGATCATATTACGGGCCTCTTGGTTGTACGTATTGTACATAGTCACCTTCCCGAAATAATACCGCAAGCTCGGATCAACCACGGATAAAGCCCCCAATCCATCCCACAGGTTATCCAACACGAACAGGCCTTTCGCCCCGGAACGGGTGGATTGATACTCCAGAGCCACGAACGAGCGTCCCAACTCTACCGTATAAGGAAGGATCTCCTTGATAAATTTCTCTGAGAAATTAAACAAGTGCGAGGTCGCCAAGATCGGTTTACCATTCTCGTCGAACTTAACGTCTGAACCGCAAAGGAAACGGTATCCCCCCAAGATCTGCTCATCTTCCGGGCTCCAGACAATCAGCTGGCGGTAAGCGTCTTCCATCGTGTCATACTCATCGATATCCACTGGGAATCCCGTGCCACCCCCGTAATAACGGAAAGCGACCTCCCGCAGACGCCCTATCTCTTGCATGACATTGGGTGAGTCGTGCGCCGTGACGATATAAATCTCATTCTTCGATTTATTGGTACTTCTCAACCTCTTCTCTTTGGTCAATTCAGCCTTCAGTAGTGCCCTGTCTATGGGATTGATAATGTCTTGCATATGTTTCGTCTGTTAATCCTTGAGTTTGTAAACCTTGTTTTTTATCCACTCAGCCCATTCGGCGGGTTTCTTGCTATTGTCGAATGTCTGCCAAGGGATAGGCTTCCCGAAATAAATCCGGAAGGTCTTATGTTTGCTCCGGAACATCTCGTCCGGTAAATAAATCATCTCATAATTCATCTTTATACCCAACGCCTTGCGTATCCGGGCGAGGTTATAGAAGAAATTGGAATTCTTCCCGTCGAAATAGACCGGTACGATATCCCGCTTGTATTGCACCGCCTTCTGGATGAACGATTTCTTCCACTCCAAGTCTTGTATCTTGCCACCAATCTTGCGAGAGCATAATCCGGCGGGGAAAGTGATGATCTGGTCGTCCGAGGCAAAAGCCTCCTCCAGCATCCGTGCGTTGTCCTTTCCTTGGGTGCCGTGTTTGTTGATCGGTACAAAGATGGATTTTAGATTGGAGAGATAAAGTAATAAATCATTGACCGGATACTTGATGCGCCCTTCGAACCGGGAACCGATAACGGCGGAGAGACAGATACCGTCTAATCCTCCGAGCGGATGGTTGGAGGCGAAGATATAGCGCCCTTCGGTCGGGATGTTTTCCTCATGTACCAGATTGAGGGTAAGGTCAAAATAGCCGATAAGCTCACGCATGAAATCTACCCCTTCCTTATCGTGGTAACGGGTTAATATATCATTCAGTTCCTCTTGATGAACCGTGCGAATCAAGTAGTCCACGATAAATCCCGGAATCTTGCGTGACGCCTTGGGCGCCTTTTGTGCCAATACTTGCTTAATATCTATCTTTGTCACACCTTGTTTTGCCATCTATATAAGCTTGTCAAGGGGCAAAGATAAAGTTAATAATTAAAACGAGAGAGGTTTGAGTGAAGTTTTTGCTTTTTCGCCAGCTATCTTAGCCTTTTCCCCTTGATCTTTTAGCCGCTACCATTAGGGAGGTTAGTCCCCGGGAGCTTGACTATCGGTTATCTAACGGCTGTTGGACGATCATGCACCATCTGTTAGAAGATCATCTACCAACTGTTGCATGATCGTCCAACAGCCGTTAGAAGATGAAGGTGAAAGGAAGAATTGGTTAACGGATACCGATGAAGACGAAGGGTTAACGACCTGTTGATAACTTTTTCCTACTTTTCTTATATAAATGTTGGCGGGTAATTTTGGAAATGTGTACTTTTACCCACCGATAAGGCATGTGCGTGCGTATCAAAGGAGTACGGCGCTTTATTTTAAGAGGAAGTTTAACGTAAGAACGACGAATGGAAGAAAAAGATAGTTGCTATCATGTACCGGTAATGCTGCGGGAAAGTCTGGAGGGATTGGATATCCGTCCCGACGGGATTTACGTGGATGTTACGTTTGGCGGTGGAGGACATTCCCGCGAGATCTTGAAACGGTTGGGTAGCGAGGGCGAACTTTACGGCTTTGACCAAGATGCGGATGCGGAGCATAATATCCCGGCAGATCCACGATTCACTTTCGTGCGCGGTAATTTCCGTTATTTGTATAATTTTATGCGTTACTATGGAGAAAGCGGGGAGGTAGACGGTCTGTTGGCGGATTTAGGTGTCTCTTCCCATCATTTCGACGATAAGGATCGCGGTTTCTCTTTCCGTTTCGACGGGGCGTTGGATATGCGGATGAATACGCGTGCGGGGCAGACCGCCGCCGATATCGTGAATAATTATACGGCGGAGGCGTTGGCCGATGTGTTTTATCTATATGGCGAGCTGAAGGTGTCACGGAAATTAGCCTCTGTGCTGGTGAAAGCCCGTGAGACAAAGAAGATAGAGACGATCGGGGACTTCTTGGAGGTGATCAAGCCGTTTACGGGAAAGGACAAGGAGAAGAAATTCTTGGCGCAAGTCTTTCAAGCGCTTCGTATCGAGGTGAACGATGAGATGAGGGCGCTGAAAGAGATGCTGCGGAGTACCTTGCGGGTGTTGAGGCCGGGAGGACGCTTGGTGGTTATCACGTATCACTCCTTGGAAGATCGTCTGGTAAAGAACTTTTTGAAGACCGGAAACTTCGAGGGGAAGTGCGAGCAGGATTTCTTCGGGAACGTACGATCGCCTTTCCGCTTGGTCAATAATAAGGTGATCGTCCCGACCGACGAGGAGGTGGAGCGGAATCCCCGTTCCCGGAGCGCCAAGTTGAGAATCGCTGAGAAGGTATAAGGAGAAATAGATATGGAAGAAAACGGACAACATAAGAAAACGAGGAAGAAGGAGAAACGTCTTTCGTTCTGGTATATACTCGGTGGCGGCGTGCTGAAAGAGGATTTTATCTTGAGGCATACGCGCATGATCGTGTTACTTGTCGTGTTGGCGTTTTTCTTTATCGGTAACCGGTATACTTGTATGCAAAAGCTGCGTGAGATCGACCGGTTGCAACAGCAATTGAGGGATGTGCGTTTCGAGGCGTTGTCGATCTCATCCGAGTTGACCGGCAATAGCCGCCAATCGCAAATCGAGTTGCTGATCGAGGAACAAGGTATTGATCTGGAGGGTGCGAAAACCCCTCCTTATGAGTTATATAAGTGAGATAAGGTGTAAATGGGTATGTCTGAAGAAAACGAACCGAAAGAAATAGAGCCTAAAAGTAGCCGGATTTTATTCTGTTACTTCGTGGTCGTGCTGTTGCTGGGGCTTGTGGCCGTAGGAATCCTGTTCCGCGCCTTTGATACAGCCTTCGTGGAGAGGGATAAATGGATGAAGGTAGCCGAGAGCCAGAAACGACCGAACCGTTTGGTGTTGCCCGGACGTGGCAATATTTATTCGTCGGACGGTAAGTTGATGGCTACCAGCGTGCCTCGTTATTATATGTATATCGACTTTAAGGCGGATGCGTATACTCCGGCTAAGGATGCCAAGTATAATTGGCTGGATACGTTCAAGACGTCCAAGAAGGACGGGGTGGACTCGTTGGCGTTTTATCTTTCCCGTAAATTGAAGGATCGTACGCCGGCGGGCTATAAGGCTTATCTGCTGAAAGGGCTGAGCGGTAAAAGCCGCCAGTTCCCGATTTACGCGGGGAAGGTCTCGTATTCGGACTTGAAGGAGATCCGTAAGTTCCCGTTCCTTCGTCTGGGACGTTATAAGAGCGGTTTTTATACGAAGGAGATGGTGCAGCGCCAGAAACCTTTCGGGACCTTGGCGTCTCGTACGATCGGTGATATCTACGGAGAGATCGAGGAGGGTGGTACTACGAAGGGGAAGAATGGATTGGAGTTGCAATACGATTCGCTCCTGCGGGGGCAGGCCGGGTTGAGCTCCGTTCGCCGTGTCGGTGGAGGCTGGACGAATGTGATTGAGGTGGACCCGGTGGATGGCATGGATATCCGTACCACGATCGATATCAATATACAGGATATAACCGAGAAATCGCTGGTCGATAAATTGAAGGCGATCGATGCCGAGTCCGGTACGGCTGTCGTGATGGAGGTCGAGACCGGAGAGATCAAGGCGATCACGAATATGGGGCGTATCCGTGAAGGCGTATATGGCGAAACGAAGAACCATGCCGTGGCAGACGAGATCGAGCCGGGTTCTACTTTCAAGGTGGCCTCTATCATGGTGGCCTTGGAGGATGGTTTATGCAATCCGGGAGATACGGTCGATGTAGGCAATGGTATATATATGTATAAGGGGGCCCGCATGACGGACCATAATATGAATAAAGGTGGATACGGCCGGATCTCGGTGGAGCAGGCGATTTGGTATTCCTCCAATATCGGTGTGGCCAAGACGATCCTGAAAGGTTATTCGGATAACCCGACAAAGTTCGTGGAGGGACTGTACCGTATCGGTATGAACGCGGATCTTCGTTTGGAGATACCGGGGGCGGGACGTGCTAAGATACGTCGCCCGGATGATACGACCCGTTATTGGTCCAAGACCACTTTGCCTTGGATGTCGTTCGGTTACGAGACGCAGGTACCGCCGATCAATACGTTGGCGTTCTTTAACGCGATTGCGAACAACGGGGAAATGGTTCGCCCGATGTTTACGAAAGAGATCTTACATAACGGCAAGACCGTGCAGAGTTTTTCCACGGAGGTGATCAACTCTTCGATCTGCTCGGATCATACACTGGCGTTGATAAAAGATATGTTGCTGGGAGTCGTGGAGAAAGGGACCGGTAAGGCGGTTCATTCGGATATTGTCCGGATCGCCGGAAAGACCGGTACGGCGCAGATCGCTACGGGCGGTGTCTACCGTACGAGCGGGCACCAAGTCTCTTTCTGTGGCTATTTCCCGGCCGATCATCCGAAGTATTCTTGTATCGTGGTGATCCGCCGTCCCCGTATTGGTTATCCTTCGGGCGGTACGATGTCGGGAGGCGTGGTGCGTGCGATCGCCGAGAAGATATACGCCAGCCATATGTCGTTCGATGTCCGGGATATGGAACGGGATTCGATGGCCGTGATGGTACCTCGTGTGAAAGGCGGCGACCTGAGGGCGGTAGAGGAAGTATTAGATGAATTGGATATTAAGGCGGATACGGACAGTTTGGAGACAAAGTGGGTCGTAGCCTCCGCCGAGCAAGAAGAGAATAAGGTAAAATTAAGCGATCTGACGATTCGTGAGGGACTGGTACCCCGGGTAGTCGGCATGGGGGCTAAAGATGCGGTTTTCTTGTTGGAGCAAGCCGGTCTGCGTGTCTCTTTGTCGGGTGTCGGACGGGTCGTTTCGCAGAGTATTCAACCCGGACAGCGAGTGTCTAAGGGGCAGACCGTATTATTAACATTGAAATAGGTATGGAACTAAGGGATTTAATCGGTGCGTTGGAAGCTCCTATGTTGATGGGGGCGGATAATGTGGATATCACGAATATTCAATCAGACTCTCGTCGGGTGACGAAAGGGTCTTTGTTTGTCGCTGTGAGAGGTACGGCCGTGGATGGCCATGCCTATATGGACAGCGCCATAGAGAAGGGGGCTGTCGCTATCGTATGCGAGGAGGCTCCGTCCTATTTGGAGGGGAGATGCTCGTTTATCGTGGTGAAGGATTCGGCGGAGGCGCTGGGTCTTTTGGTTTCCCGCTGGTATGGTGATCCTTCCGGGAAATTGGTGTTGGTAGGCGTGACGGGTACGAACGGGAAGACTACGATCGCTACCTTATTATATGAGATGTTCCGGAAGATGGGGCATAAGGTGGGATTGCTTTCCACGGTATGTAATTATATAGATGGCGAGGCGGTACCGACGGATCATACGACACCGGACCCGCTTACGCTTCATTCCTTGATGGCCCGGATGGTAGAGGCCGGATGTGAGTATGCTTTTATGGAGGTTAGCTCTCATTCGATCGAT
>OHNX01000954.1_pt1 | contig 10326 bp, 9 predicted proteins | sample 1569691 | NCBI WGS metagenome assembly OHNX01 (sample SAMEA3879507, study PRJEB24766) | human gut metagenome | biome: human-associated habitat; feature: feces | place: USA | collected 1985/1987
CACTGATTTTCGTCACCCCCTCTCCTTATCTGAAAGCTCATCTGAAAAAGCTGAAAACAAAGATTAAGGATAAGTTTATTATCACTGCTATCAAAGGAATCGTACCCGATGACAACGTGATTGTATCGGAATATTTCACAAAAGAATATGGCGTACCACCCGAAAACATCGCAGTACTGGCAGGTCCCTGCCACGCAGAAGAAGTAGCGCTGGAACGCCTCTCTTATCTGACCATCGCCTGCCCGGACAAGGACAAAGCGCGCATCTTCGCCCGCCGTTTGGGAAGCAGCTTCATCAAGACTTCCGTCAGCGACGACGTAGCCGGCATCGAATACAGTTCGGTGCTTAAAAATGTATACGCCATTGCCGCCGGCATCTGCAGCGGACTGAAATACGGCGATAACTTCCAGGCAGTACTGATATCCAATGCGATTCAGGAAATGAACCGCTTCCTGAATACAGTACATCCCCTGAACAGAAATGTAGATGATTCTGTTTATTTAGGAGACTTATTGGTGACAGGATACTCCAACTTCAGCCGTAACCGCACGTTCGGTTCGATGATAGGCAAGGGATATTCCGTTAAAAGTGCGCAGATTGAAATGGAAATGATCGCGGAAGGATACTACGGCACGAAGTGCATCAAAGAGATCAACAAGCATCACCACGTCAACATGCCGATACTGGATGCCGTATACAATATCTTGTATGAACGCATCTCACCCATGATAGAGATCAAATTGCTGACTGATTCTTTTAGATGAGAAAAATAGGTAATAAGTAATAAGTATTAGGTATTAACCGTAGCCACCTAAGCTTTACGTCTCATGCATAATACTTATTACTTAATACCTATTACCTATTACATATTACTTAAAATTGATAGATATGATTAGCTTGAACATTGAAAAAACATTTGGATTCATCTCCAAAGAAAAGGTTTCTGCTTATGAAGCCGAGGTAAAAGCTGCACAGGAAATGCTGGAAAAAGGAACAGGAGAAGGTAACGACTTCCTGGGATGGTTACATCTGCCTTCGTCCATCAGCAAAGAGCATCTGGCTGACCTGAACGCTACTGCAAAAGTATTAAGAGACAACTGCGAAGTAGTGATCGTAGCAGGTATCGGTGGCAGCTATCTGGGCGCACGTGCCGTAATCGAAGCGCTGTCTAACAGTTTCACATGGTTGCAGGACAAGAAAACTGCTCCTGTCATGATCTATGCTGGACATAACATCAGCGAAGACTATCTGTATGAACTGACCGAATATCTGAAAGACAAGAAATTCGGCGTTATCAATATCTCCAAATCGGGAACGACTACCGAAACCGCTCTTGCTTTCCGTCTGCTGAAAAAGCAATGTGAAGACCAACGCGGCAAAGAAACCGCCAAGAAAGTCATCGTTGCCGTGACAGACGCCAAGAAAGGTGCTGCACGTGTGACTGCCGACAAAGAAGGATACAAGACATTTATCATTCCGGACAACGTAGGCGGACGTTTCTCTGTGCTCACTCCGGTTGGTTTGCTGCCGATCGCAGTTGCCGGATTCGACATCGACAAACTGGTTGCCGGTGCTGCCGATATGGAAAAGGCATGCGGTTCTGACGTTCCGTTTGCAGAAAACCCTGCGGCTATCTACGCTGCTACCCGCAACGAACTGTACAGACAAGGCAAGAAGATTGAAATCCTTGTCAACTTCTGCCCGAAACTGCACTACGTAAGTGAATGGTGGAAACAGCTTTACGGAGAATCCGAAGGTAAAGACAACAAGGGTATTTTCCCCGCATCTGTTGACTTTTCTACCGACCTGCACTCTATGGGACAATGGATTCAGGAAGGCGAACGCTCGATCTTCGAAACTGTGATCTCACTGGATAAAGTAGACCATAAACTGGAAGTTCCTTTCGATGAAGCTAATCTGGACGGCCTGAACTTCCTTGCCGGCAAACGGGTGGACGAAGTGAACAAAATGGCCGAACTGGGAACTCAGCTGGCTCACGTAGACGGCGGTGTACCCAACATGCGCATCGTTCTTCCGGAACTGAGCGAATACAACATCGGCGGTCTGCTGTACTTCTTCGAAAAAGCTTGCGGCATCAGCGGCTATCTGTTGGGCGTGAATCCTTTCAACCAACCGGGCGTGGAAGCATACAAGAAAAATATGTTTGCTTTGCTGAACAAACCGGGATACGAAGAAGAATCAAAGGCTATTCAGGCTAAACTGTAATATCCAATAACTGACAATAAAAAGAAGCGGCCTCTCCGGAGACCGCTTCTTTTTATTATATTTCCTTCGTTACGTTAAAGTGACTCACTCCCTTTCAGGATTCATTCATTCTCAACGACTTCTGTTTTCAAGTCAATCACTTCCTGCGCTCCTTCACACTCCGCTTTTGAAGAGAGATAAAAAGATAATTGTACATCACCATTTTTATCTACATGCTCAATAGTGGCATGAACCAGCACCTTAGTCTTTGTCACGCCATCTTTGAAGCGCAACTGCCCTTTTTCTTCGTCTGTCAGATTTCCTTCGGTAGTGACTTCTGTCTTTTCATAACGGAGCTCAGTCTTCATCTCTTCCCCATTCTGAAGCTGGAAAGATTTCAGTTCGGCTCCATTGCCGTCCAAGATCAAAAACGCATCCACCTTATCTCCCACTTTCAAAGCAGGCATTTCACTCATCCGGTTTGCATAGTCTTCGCGGATGGTTTCTCCATCGCCTTGATCTACTTTCACATATAGCTTTTCTATCGTGATAACAGGGCTTTCTCCGCTATCCGAACAAGCACCCAGAAACAATGGCAGCAGAAACAATACTTTCTTTTTCATGCTATTGACTAGTTTTATCATGCTACAAAAATACATATTATCTTCTAAACGACAAATTATCATACGATTTATCATCCAAAACACAACCAGCAACTATCTCCTCCATTCTGTTATATCTCTCATTTTTTATGACTATCTTTGCTTCGTATATCTCTTTTTATCCCAAGAATAAATGAATTCTAAATAAAAGAACAATGGAAAAATTAGTAAGAAGACCGAATGCAGTGATATTGTTTATCAGCTTGTCACTACTGATGATGTTAACCACCGGTTGTCAGGAAATCAAACTCAAAGCAGGCATCGAGGCTGCCAACAAACAATGTCCGATAGACATGGGAGAGACCGGAAAAATCACCAGCATCGTCTATGATGGAGAGAACGTAGTGTATACCTTTTATCTGAACGAAGAGGCTGCCAACATCAAGACTCTGCAGAAAAATCCGGAAAGCATGAAGACTTCCCTGAAAATCATGTTCCAGAATCCGAATAAAGAAGTAAAGTCATTGCTGGACCTTGTTGTAAAATGTAAAGCGGGCCTGCAAATGATATATATAGGTAAAGATTCGGGAGAGCAGGTAGTCTGCGAACTGACAACAGATGAAATTAAGGAAATTCTCAATAAGGATGTCGACACCACCGAAAGCGACCTGGCTAAACTGGAAACGCAGGTACAGATGGCAAACTTACAGTTCCCGATACAGGCAAGTGAGGACGTTCTGATCGAGAAAATCGAACTCAGCGATGAAGCAGTGATTTATATCTGTCGTGTTGACGAAGATCTGTGTGATATGAACCAGATTAAAGCAAATGCCGCAGAGGTGAAACAAGGTATTATCGAAACATTAGGCAATCAGACCGATCTTGCTACCCAACTGTTTATCAAAAGTTGTGTGAATTGTGACAGAAATATAGTCTACAGATATATCGGCAAACAATCGGAAGCTCAGCATGATGTAGTGATCACCGTGCCTGAACTGAAAGATATGCTGAAAAAAGAATAAATATCAAACAGATTCCATCTAACCCAATTATGAGAAAGAAACTGAAAGCCGTCCTGTTCGATATGGACGGCGTGCTCTTTAACTCCATGCCCTATCACTCCGAAGCATGGCATCAAGTCATGAAAACTCACGGCCTTGATCTGAGCCGGGAAGAAGCATATATGCACGAAGGACGCACGGGGGCATCGACTATCAATATCGTATTTCAACGTGAATTAGGAAAAGAGGCCACACAAGAGGAAATAGAAAGTATATATCACGAAAAAAGTATCCTGTTCAATTCTTATCCGGAAGCAGAACGTATGCCCGGCGCATGGGAACTTTTGCAGAAAGTAAAGAGTGAAGGGCTGACTCCTATGGTAGTCACTGGTTCGGGACAGCTTTCTTTGTTGGAACGTCTGGAACACAATTTTCCGGGAATGTTTCATAAAGAGCTAATGGTGACCGCTTTTGACGTGAAATATGGCAAACCTAATCCAGAACCTTATCTGATGGCATTAAGAAAAGGAGGGTTCAAAGCTGACGAAGCAATCGTTATCGAAAATGCCCCATTGGGCGTGGAAGCAGGACATAAAGCCGGAATTTTCACAATCGCGGTCAATACCGGTCCGTTGGACGGACAGGTGTTGCTGGATGCCGGAGCCGATCTGCTGTTTCCTTCTATGCAGGCACTCTGCGATAGCTGGGATACAATCATGTTATAAACCTATAAATACCGATTCTACTATGCAAAAGTTATTATCCTTACCTCCCAACTTAATTGACAGTTTTCATCAACTGGAAGAAGTGAATCATACTGACTGGTTTTGTACATCAGACCCTGTAGGCAGCAAGTTAGGCTCCGGAGGAGGAACGACCTGGCTGTTGCAGGCCTGCCATCAGGCTTTTGCACCGGAAGAGACTTTCAGCAAATGGATTGGAAACGAAAAAAAGATTTTGCTGCATGCGGGAGGACAAAGCCGCCGCTTGCCCGGCTATGCTCCTTCGGGCAAAATACTGACTCCCATACCGGTTTTCAGTTGGGAGAGAGGACAAAAGCTGGGACAGAATCTGCTGTCGCTGCAACTTCCGCTATACGAAAGAATCATGAAGCAGGCTCCGAAAGGCTTGAACACGCTGATAGCCAGCGGAGACGTATATATCCGTTCGGAAAAACCGCTGCAAAACATTCCGGAAGTAGATGTCGTATGTTATGGTTTATGGGTGAATCCTTCACTGGCTACTCACCACGGAGTATTCGTATCGGACCGCAAGAAGCCGGAAGTGCTCGACTTCATGTTGCAGAAACCTTCTTTAGAGGAATTGGAAGGATTATCAAAGACCCATCTTTTCCTGATGGATATCGGTATATGGATATTAAGTGACCGTGCCGTTGAGGTATTGATGAAACGGTCATTAAAAGAAGGCACGAATGATATCAGCTACTACGATTTATATTCGGATTATGGCCTGGCACTGGGAGAGCATCCCCAAACGACAGACGACGAAGTAAACAAACTTTCGGTAGCAATCCTGCCTTTACCCGGCGGAGAGTTTTATCATTTCGGAACGAGTCGGGAACTGATTTCTTCCACACTCGCCATACAGGATAAAGTGCGTGACCAAAGGCGTATCATGCACCGGAAAGTAAAACCGAATCCTGCCATCTTTATACAAAACTCGTTTACCCAAGTGAAGTTATCTGCAGAGAACGCCAATTTATGGATTGAGAACAGCCACGTAGGAGAAGGATGGAAATTAGGTTCACGACAGATTATTACAGGAGTTCCCGAAAACCATTGGAATATAAACCTGCCGGACGGAGTCTGCATCGACATCGTTCCTATGGGAGACGCAGCCTTTGTCGCACGGCCTTATGGGCTGGATGATGTTTTCAAAGGTGATTTAAGAAATGACTCGACCACCTACTTGGGGAACTCTTTCACACAGTGGATGAAGGAAAGAGAGATTGGGCTGGAAGACATAAAAGGACGTACAGATGATCTGCAAGCTGCTCCTGTTTTCCCCGTAACGACTTCCATCGAAGAACTGGGTATTTTAATACGCTGGATGACAGCTGAGCCACAACTAAAACAAGGAAAAGAGTTATGGCTGAGAGCTGAAAAACTATCCGCTGACGAGATATCGGCACAAGCGAACCTGGAACGTCTTTACGCACAGCGCAGCGCTTTCCGCAGGGATAACTGGAAAGGATTGTCCGCCAATTATGAGAAGAGTGTATTCTATCAGCTTGACTTGCAAGACGCAGCCAATGAATTTGTCCGGCTCAATCTGGATGTTCCCGCTGTCTTGAAAGAGGATGCCGCACCCATGGTGCGTATACATAACCGTATGCTTCGGGCACGTATCCTGAAGCTGCAAGGCAATGAAGGCTGCAAAGGAGAAGAACAAGCTGCGTTCCAGCTACTCCGTGACGGATTACTGGAAGCCGTTGCCGGAAAAAAGAACTATCCGAAGCTCAATGTTTATTCGGATCAGATCGTATGGGGACGTAGTCCGGTGCGCATTGACGTTGCAGGAGGATGGACAGATACACCTCCTTACTCTCTCTATTCGGGAGGAAGTGTAGTCAATCTGGCGATTGAGTTGAATGGGCAGCCGCCGTTACAAGTATACGTCAAACCATGTCACGAGTTCCATATCGTACTTCGTTCCATTGATATGGGAGCTGTGGAGGTTATCCGAAGTTATGAGGAATTGCAGGATTACAAGAAAGTCGGTTCGCCTTTCTCCATACCGAAGGCAGCACTTACCTTGGCAGGATTTGCCCCATTATTTGCGGCGGAATCTCATGCGTCATTGGAAGAACATCTAAAAGCGTTCGGTTCAGGACTGGAAATCACTTTACTGGCTGCCATTCCGGCAGGTTCGGGACTAGGTACCAGTTCTATCCTTGCATCTACCGTACTCGGAGCTATCAATGATTTTTGCGGACTGGCATGGGATAGGAACGACATCTGCAATTATACACTGGTATTGGAACAATTACTTACCACCGGCGGCGGATGGCAGGATCAATACGGCGGCGTATTCCCCGGCGTAAAACTGTTGCAATCCGAATCCGGCTTCGAACAACATCCATTAGTACGGTGGTTACCCGACCAGCTCTTTGTGCAGCCGGAATATCGGGATTGCCATCTGCTTTATTATACCGGAATCACCCGTACAGCCAAAGGCATCTTAGCTGAAATTGTCAGTTCCATGTTCCTTAACTCCGGAAAGCATCTTAGTTTATTAGCAGAGATGAAAGCCCATGCGATGGATATGAGCGAAGCTATCCTGCGAGGTAATTTCGAAACTTTCGGCAATCTTGTCGGCAAAAGCTGGATACAAAACCAAGCATTGGACAGTGGCACGAATCCACCGGCAGTAGCAGCTATTATCGAACAGATTAAAGATTATACGCTAGGATATAAATTGCCCGGTGCAGGAGGTGGCGGTTACTTATATATGGTGGCTAAAGATCCGCAAGCGGCCGGATGCATCCGTCGGATATTGACCGAACAGGCTCCTAATCCGCGTGCACGCTTTGTTGAAATGACGCTTTCCGATAAAGGATTACAGGTATCGAGAAGCTAAGAAAAAAGTTATATAAGAACAAAAATCCCTTGATAACCACTGATTATCAAGGGATTTTTATGTGACCCCGGTGCGATTCAAACGCACGACCTTCAGAACCGGAATCTGACGCTCTATTCACTAAGCTACGGAGCCAAATGTGGATGCAAAAGTATAAAAAAATTAGCAGATTCCTAACATTCAAACGCTTTTTATATCAAACCGAGGAATATTTTTATTATTACTTTGAGAAGACTAACCGCAATTACACAAACATTTTGTTCTTTTTTCCCACAAAACAGAAGCAAGTATCAATATTATTCCTATCTTTGCCGACAATTAACAATCAACAATCCTATGAGTTACTTGATAAAACCAAAGAACTATAAACCGTTACTCGACTTAAAACAAACAGAGTTGGGAATCAAACAAATAAAAGAGTTCTTCCAGTTAAACTTGTCATCCGAATTACGCCTCAGACGCGTGACAGCCCCTCTTTTCGTATTGAAAGGGATGGGTATCAATGACGATTTGAATGGTATAGAACGTCCCGTTTCATTCCCTATCAAGGATTTAGGTGACGCACAAGCAGAAGTCGTTCATTCATTAGCCAAATGGAAAAGATTAACTCTCGCCGATTACAATATCGAACCGGGATACGGTATCTATACCGACATGAACGCCATCCGTTCTGATGAAGAACTCGGAAACCTCCATTCGCTCTATGTAGACCAATGGGACTGGGAACGTGTCATCACCAACGAGGACAGAAACGTAGAATTCCTGAAAGAGATCGTAAATCGTATCTACGCTGCCATGATCCGTACAGAATACATGGTATATGAAATGTATCCGCAGATCAAACCTTGTCTGCCCCAGAAATTACATTTTATCCATTCGGAAGAACTACGCCAACTCTATCCGAACCTGGAACCCAAATGCCGCGAGCATGCCATCTGCCAAAAATACGGTGCCGTATTTATCATCGGTATCGGTTGCAAGCTAAGCGACGGCAAAAAACATGACGGACGTGCACCGGACTATGATGACTACACATCCACCGGCCTGAACAACCTGCCCGGACTGAACGGTGACCTTTTACTTTGGGATGATGTACTGCAACGCTCCATCGAACTATCCTCTATGGGTGTTCGTGTAGACAGAGAAGCGCTACAACGCCAGCTCAAAGAAGAAAACGAAGAAGAGAGACTGAAACTTTATTTCCACAAACGATTAATGGACGACACACTTCCACTATCTATCGGTGGCGGTATCGGTCAATCCCGTTTGTGTATGTTCTACCTTCGCAAAGCTCATATCGGAGAAATACAAGCCAGCATCTGGCCGGAAGATATGCGCAAAGAATGTGAGGAACTTGATATACACCTTATATAATTGCTATGAACGTACAAATAGAAGAAAGCTGGAAAACACACTTACAGCCGGAATTTGAAAAAGATTACTTTCGCACACTGACGGAATTCGTAAAAAGTGAATACAGCCAGTATCAGATTTTCCCTCCGGGAAAACTTATTTTCAACGCCTTCAACCTCTGTCCTTTCGACAAGGTGAAGGTAGTAATCATCGGACAAGACCCGTACCACGGACCGGGCCAGGCACACGGGCTCTGTTTCTCTGTAAACGACGGAGTACCTTTCCCTCCTTCTTTGGTCAACATCTTTAAAGAAATAAAGGCAGACATAGGTACAGACGCTCCTACTACCGGAAACCTGACTCGCTGGGCTGAGCAAGGAGTATTATTGCTCAACGCCACTCTGACTGTACGCGCTCATCAGGCAGGCTCTCATCAGAATCGTGGATGGGAAGCTTTTACAGATGCCGCTATCCGCGCACTGGCAGAAGAACGGGAACATCTTGTATTTATCCTGTGGGGAGCTTATGCTCAACGAAAAGGAGCTTTCATCGACCGCAACAAGCATCTGGTACTTAGCTCTGCCCATCCCTCTCCCCTTTCTGCCTACAATGGTTTCTTCGGAAACAAACACTTCAGCCGTGCAAACGATTATCTGAAAGCAAACGGAGAAACGGAAATAATATGGTAAGAAGTTGAGAATTGAAAATGGAAAGTTGAGAGTCGGCTGCACAATAAATGATGACGCTGCATAGTAACTCTCAACTCTCCATTCATCTTATTATTGCTAGATATTGTTATATATCTGTCTACACTTTTCTATTCTTAAATATCCGCATTAGCTTACCTTACACAACACTAAGTCTATTTAATCTTAAAAAAATATTTCTCATACATAAAGCTAGCCAATAGATCAATCCTATAAAACAAGATTAAATCCAAACACCATATAATATTATCAGTATTTATTTCACTACTACAAAATATACAATGAACTATTGTTCATAAATTCTATAGAATTGAAAATCATTAATTTAAGTTCAGTTCTTTTTCCATAAATAATTCTACCTTTGCTTTGTACTCATGAGACAAAAAATTATCAACCTTTAAACCAAAAGTAAAATGAAACGAACAAATTTATTTTTCGGTTTGGCATTTGCATTATTCTGCTCATTGCCAATGTATGCACAAACAGTATCTGAAGATGTAGATATCAACACTACATCAGAATCTGCAACTCCCAGATTTGTCAACATGTTCATTAATGATAATGGTGCCATTTATCCCATTTACGTACCCAATTTATCTGAAAACACAAAGATTCAGGAAGTTTGGAATGAAGCCTCTGCTATCTTGGGCACAAGGTATTTTGATCTTTACTATAATGGTCAAAAGTTGAGCTTAGACAAGAGTTTCGCTGATTATTGGATCACAGGTAATATTTCTGTTTACCTTGAAGTTAGAAGGCGTTAAGTTAACAATTACTTTTCTTACAGAGAGAGTGTGTTGTCCGGAGCACACTCTTTTAAACAAATACTTTTTCTTAGTCTATTTCTCTCTCTTGCCT
>OHNX01000977.1_pt1 | contig 10140 bp, 12 predicted proteins | sample 1569691 | NCBI WGS metagenome assembly OHNX01 (sample SAMEA3879507, study PRJEB24766) | human gut metagenome | biome: human-associated habitat; feature: feces | place: USA | collected 1985/1987
TTTCTATAAAAAATAACTTATCTTCTTATTTCCAGTTTCTGCTTGCAATTCGGGGAATAATATCCATTAATTGATTGTGTACCTCATAATAAAGGCTGCATAATGTATCCAAACTCTGATTCTGTAAGAATACTATATAATTTTCATCAAAAAGCAATTCATCCATGAAAAATGCCTCCTTCTAGGAGACATTATATCATACTTATTTATATTTATCTGTATGTAGAATCTTATTTGCGTTTTCTACACGTTCATTTGTAGGTGGATCAATTCCTTCTAGCTGATATTCTAAGTTAAGTTCCTTCCACTTATATACACCAAGAGTATGATAAGGAAGAACTTCTACCTTTTTCACATTACTTAAAGTATCAATATAATCAGCCAATGCATGAAGATCTTCATCATAATCACTTCTTTCAGGAACAAGTACATGTCTAATCCAGATAGGCTTATTGATATCATTCAAATATTGAATCATATCAAGAACACGCTTGTTTGAAGCACCGATTAATACCTGGTGTCTTTCATCATTGATTTCTTTAATATCAACCATCAATAAATCAGTATATTTCATTAATTCCTCAAACTTAGAGAAGAAAGGTTCTTCTCTTGTAAAGCATGCACCACTTGTATCAATACATGTATTGATTCCTGCAGCTTTAGCAAGTTTAAAGAATTCTAATAAGAAATCAATCTGTACAAGTGGTTCACCACCAGATACAGTAATACCTCCATCTTTACCCCAATAAGGTTCAAAACGTAAGGCACGGTCTAATGCCTGCTGTGGTGTCCATTCTTCAAACTTCTGACTTGCCCATGTATCTGGGTTATGACAGAACTGACATCTAAAAGGACATCCATGTAGAAATAAGATAAAACGTACACCTGGTCCATCTACAAGACCAAATGTTTCAACGGAATGTACACGAGCGTTCATTACATTCTCCTCCTCTATAAAAAACAGTCTCATAAGAGACTGTTTTAATTATTACATATGATCGTGACAAGTTCTAGCAATTACGTCTAACTGCTGTTCTCTAGTTAAGTCAATGAACTTAACTGCATAACCAGATACACGGATTGTGAAGTTTGCATATTCTGGTTTTTCTGGATGTTCCATTGCATCGATTAACTTTTCTTTACCGAATACGTTAACGTTTAAGTGATGAGCACCCTGTCTGAAGTAACCATCCATAACTGTTACTAACTTATCAGCTCTTTCAGCTTCGTCATGACCTAAAGCACTTGGAGCAATTGTCTGAGTATTTGAGATACCATCTAATGCCCATTCGTAAGGTAACTTAGCAACTGAGTTTAATGAAGCAAGTAAACCGTTCTTTTCTGCACCATATGCTGGGTTAGCACCTGGAGATAATGGTTCACCAGCTTTACGTCCATCAGGTAATGAACCTGTAGCCTTACCATAAACTACGTTAGAAGTGATTGTTAAGATTGAAGTAGTTGGTTCAGAATTTCTATATGTATAATGCTGTTTGATCTTTTCTAAGAATGTATGTAATAACCAAACTGCGATGTTGTCAGCTCTGTCATCATCGTTACCATAACGAGGGAAGTCACCTTCAACTTCGTAATCAACTACGATACCATCTTCATCTCTGATAGTCTTAACCTTAGCATATTTAATTGCGCTTAATGAGTCTACTACATGTGAGAAACCAGCAATACCAGTAGCGAATGTTCTACGAACATCAGTATCGATTAATGCCATTTCTGCAGCTTCATAGTAGTATTTATCATGCATGTACTGGATTAAGTTTAATGTATTTACATATAAATCTGCTAACCAGCTCATCATTGCATCATATTTCTTGATAACTTCATCGTAATCAAGATATTCAGAAGTAATTCCTCTATATTCAGGACCTACCTGCTGTTTAGTCTTTTCATCGATACCACCGTTGATAGCATAAGTTAAGCACTTAGCTAAGTTAGCTCTCGCACCGAAGAACTGCATTTCTTTACCAGTCTGAGTAGCTGATACACAGCAGCAGATTGAATAGTCATCGCCCCATACAGGTCTCATAACATCATCGTTTTCATACTGAATTGATGAAGTATCGATAGAGATCTTAGCAGCGTATTTCTTGAAGTTTTCTGGTAATGCTTCTGTATAAAGAACTGTTAAGTTTGGTTCTGGAGAAGGACCCATATCTTCTAATGTATGTAAGAAACGGTAGTCACTCTTTGTAACCATTGAACGTCCGTCAGTACCTAAACCTGCAACTTCAAGTGTAGCCCATACTGGGTCACCAGAGAATAATGCATTGTATGATGGGATACGTGCGAACTTAACCATACGGAATTTCATAACGATATGGTCAACTAATTCCTGAGCTTCGCTTTCAGTTAATGTACCATTAGCTAAATCTCTTTCAATATAGATATCAAGGAATGTAGAGATACGTCCAACTGACATAGCTGCACCATTCTGAGTCTTGATAGCTGCTAAATAACCAAAGTATAACCACTGGAATGCTTCACGAGCGTTAGTAGCTGGTTTAGAAATATCATAACCATAAACTTCAGCCATCTTCTTCATATTGTTAAGAGCTCTTACCTGTTCAGCAATTTCTTCTCTCTTTCTGATGACGTCTTCAGTCATTGATCCGCTACCGCAGTTAGCAAAGTCTTCTTTCTTCCATTCGATTAATGCATCGATACCGTATAAAGCAACTCTTCTGTAGTCACCAACAATACGTCCACGACCATAAGTATCTGGAAGACCAGTGATGATTTTATTATGACGTGCTTTCATAATTTCAGGAGTGTAAACATCAAATACACCCTGGTTATGAGTCTTGTGATATTCAGTAAAGATCTTGTGTAATTCTGGGCTTGGTGTGTAACCATAAGTTTCGCAAGCCTGTTCAGCCATACGGATACCACCATAAGGCATGAATGCTCTCTTTAAAGGCTTATCTGTCTGTAAACCAACAACAGTTTCTAAGTCCTTCATGCTTTCATCAATATAACCAGGTCCATAAGCAGTTAAGCCAGAAACTACTTCAGTTTCCATATCAAGAACTCCGCCTTTAGCTCTTTCTTCTGCCTGAAGTTCCTGTAATCTGCCCCATAATTTATTAGTTGCTTCTGTAGGTTCAGCTAAGAATGATTCATCGCCATCATATGGTTTATAGTTATTCTGAATGAAGTCTCTAGTATTTACTTCTTCTTTCCATAAGCGGCCTTTGAATCCAGCCCACGCATCAGCAAAACGATTTGTATCCATTGTAACAATTCCTCCTTAAAGTATAAAAAACCACTGAATTTTGTTACGCATCCTTTTCAGCGATTTCAATATACCATTATTCAAAATGTTTGTCTATGGATTTGCTTACATTTTTGTATGCGTTTTCTGTAAACGTATAACATTTTTACCTCGTGATAAAAAAATTTCTCATAAGTTTGTTTTATTTTCCGAAATTAGTAATATTATATTTGTTGTTTTAGGAATAATGCGCTTACATTAGTAACTTTTTTCCTATCTAAAAAATTTTTTTAATTATTTTTTCACAAAAAAAGGAAATGCAGCATGCATTTCCTAGACTATTTTTCAGGTATGATTTCAAGCCAGTATCCATCTGGATCCTGGATAAAATAGATGCCCATTGAAGGATTTTCAAAACAAATACATCCCATCTTTTCATGTAATGCATGTGCCCCTTCATAATCATCTACATGAAAAGCCAAATGGAATTCTTCTTCTCCAATATCATAAGCCTGTGGATGATCTTTAAGCCATGTGAGTTCTAATTCAAATGGAGTTGTTTCGTTACCAACATATACAATAATGAAGCTTCCATCTTCACTCACCTTACGTCTTCTTTCAGTTAAGCCTAATGCTTCTTCATAGAATTTAAGAGAAGCATCTAGATCCTTAACGTTATAGTTTTCATGTACCATTTTAAATTTCATAACAATACCTCTTATTTAATTTTTTCTAATACAGTTTCACAGATAATACTTGATGCTTTACCAAAGATCATAGTAAGTGTTAAATGACCTGCTACAATACCACTAGCCCCTAGTGCTTTAATTGTTTCAATATCAAGATCCTTATCCTGCTTTAAAGTCGCCTTTAATTTAGAAGGTGATGCTTCTAAAGCAGTAATGTTGTCTTTACCACCTAACGCCTTAATTAATAGATCTGCATCAATCGGACATTGTTCTTTACTTGTTTTCTTTTTACGAGTCATCATCACAACAATTACGAGTACAACTACGATTGCTGCAATAATCCCAATCATCATATTTTTAGACACTTTACGCACACTCCTTTTTTATTGAAGTATCTTTAAAATATAGTATACTATAAGAATGAAAAAAGTAAAAAGAAAAAAGGAGGGCACGCATGGAAAGCCTTGAAGAAACACTCAAGAAATATCCTCTCATTGCCTTAATTATATTGCTTGGTGCCATCAGTTGTTTTGCGGTTGCAAGTGCTGCACCAATTATGACTAACATTGCGAATCCTTACATGCTATGGCTTAAACAAGGGCTTTATTATGTATTAGGTGGTGCTTTAAGTTATATTATCTATAAAATAGGTCAGGATACCCTTTATACTCATATCAAAACATTATATATGGTTTTTATTGTATTACTTATTGGACTTGCCGTGGATCATTTTGTCTATACAAAACTACTACACATTCATATTGTCCCACTCGCAAAGTTTACTAATGGTGCAACTTCCTGGTATAACATCCCAGGCTTTAGTTTTCAGCCTTCTGAATTCATGAAGATCATCATGGTTATGTATCTTGCAAAAATTACACAGGAATATAATGATCGTATCTTAGTCAAGACAACTGATAGTGAAATCCAGTATATTATTCAAGTCATGAAGATTTCTTTACCACCAGCTATTCTTATTTATTTACAGAATGACTCAGGGGTTATGATGATTATTATGGCAGCTGTTTTCTTTGTATTATTATCAAGTGGTATGAATGGAAACTGGTTCCTATTTATTTTAGTGATTGCAGTAGTAGGTGTACTAGGAATGGCTTATTTATTCATCTACCAGAACGGAGTCTTTACATCTATCATCTCAGGACATAAACTAGACCGTATTTATGGCTGGCTAGATCCTGAAGGAACAACTGGTAACCAAGGGTTACAGTCATGGTATGCTCAGTTATCTTATGGAACTGCAGGATGGTTTGGACATGGCTTTAGAGCTGTTGTCAAGGTCTTCCCTGAAGGACAGACAGACTTTATCTTCTCAGTTATTGCGACTGATTTTGGTTATGTAGGTGCATTCTTCACTTTACTTGCAATTGCAGCATTTGATATCACTATCTTAAATATCGGCTTAAAGAGTGATAATATTCGTGATAAGACATTTATCATGGGGACATTTGGATGTCTCATCTTCCAGCAGACATGGAATATTGGAATGATTCTTGGATTACTTCCTATTACTGGTATTACTTTACCAATGCTGTCTTATGGAGGATCTTCATTACTTTCATATATGTTCGCAATGGGTATTATTATTGATATTGATTATCAGAATAAGCTTCGTGATGTAAAACATAAACAATACTAAAAACGACATGCCTCTCATGAGGTATGCCGTTTTTCTTATTTCATATAACTAACCCTTAATATCTTTAAGTAAAGCTACATGTTCACCATAAATATGTCCTGTTTCAGGTACATAGACAATAAGTGCTTCTTTTTCATTCTTATAAATAGAACGGCTCTTTTCTACAAAAGCAAATAAGAGATTATCCCCCTTAGTTGTCTTAAGCTGTACTCTCTCATTATACTTCACTGGTGTAACCACATATTCACAAGATACTGTAGGTACCTCTTTTAAGTTCACCATCTGTTTATAATAGCTATAAACCATAAAGAATAAGCCAGCAGTAATAGCCACCCCAAGAGCATAGATTACTTTAGATTGAGTTGGAACAAGAAAGGCAGCCACTAATGTGATAATCACAACTACAGGAATAATTCTAGAGAACTTCTTATAGTGCTTTCCATATTCATTACATTTATAAGTCATATATTTTTCTGACTGCTTAAGATTTAATTTTTTTAATTCGTACATCGTTGAACACCTTCTTTAAAGTCATACATTGTTGTGTGATAGGATGTTTAAAGGCTATTTCTACACTGTCTAAATAGAACCCTTCTCCTTCACCATAAAGTGGATCTCCTACTAATGGACATCCTAAATAAGCCATATGAACACGTATCTGATGCGTACGTCCTGTTTCTAGCTTACATTCTACTAAAGAATAGTCTTTAGTTGTTTTAATAGTACGGTAATGGGTGATTGCTTCTTTACCGCCTTCTTTTACTTCTCTTTTAGTCCCATGACCTTCTGCATGGTCAATAGGCGCATTGACAGTTCCTTGTCCTGGGTTGCCTTTTACAAGTGCATGATATACACGTTTCACCTGTTTAATATCATGAGAAAAAGCATCATGAACATAACGGCTTTTCGCAATCATCATGAGCCCTGATGTTTCTTTATCAAGTCTATTTACTAAGTGAATTGCACTCTCAATATGATTTACTTGATAATAATACATAATTGCATTCCCTAATGATTCTGTTAAGTACTTCTTAACAGGGATACAGGCAAGATTAGGCTGTTTATCAATGATCATCAAATAATCATCTTCATATACAACTTTTAAGGGAATATCTACAGGAATCACATTACTTGTTTCTTTAGGAAAAACAATAGCCACACTATCCCCTGTTACTGTCTTATAACACAAATACTGCTTTTCTCCATTCACTAATATCTCTCCATGATTTCTAGAATCTTTGACTAGTTTCTTAGAAATACCATGTAAATAGAAAAATTCATCCAAACGCATATCTTTGTGCTGTTCATCTATTTCAAACTGCAAAATCATAGATATGATTTCCTCAATCTCTTCACAAATGATACATGACGATAATCACAGAAATGAGCCACACGTTTAGATAAACGTGCTTCTATGACATCATGATCCTTTAATTCAAAAATATCTGTATCAATACCTAAAACCGCATTCTCGTTAAAATCTGTCTCAAAGCGCACTACATCCTCATCTCCTAAAATAAGAGGACTGCCTAAAGAACGATAAGCATTATGATGAATACCAGCTATTTCCGTCACCTGCATCAATCTTAAGCTAGGATTAATCACTGCCCCACCTAATGATTTATTTAATGCAGTAGAACCTGAAGGAGTACTGACACAAAGTCCGTTTCCTCTAAATGTTTCCATATGTTCATCGTTTACATACATATCTATGACCTGTGAACGATGACTATTCTCTATACGCATTTCATTTAAAGCATGAAAGATTTCTCCATTATACGAAATACGCAAGAGATGTCGATCAAAGATTTCAGGTTCTTTTGTAAGAATATCTTTTACAAGCTGTTTATATTCATCCTTTAAATAGTCTGTAAAGAACCCAAGTGTTCCTGTATGGATTCCTACAAATGAGACATCATTTAAAACATGTTCATAACGATGAATAGAATAAATCATAGTGCCATCGCCACCTACAGAAATCACTATATCTGGATGTTCTTCATCATAAATCAGTTCTTTGAGTTCATCTTTAATTAAAACTGCAAGATGACGGGATACATCATCTTTTTTTGACACAATTGCATATCTTTTCATTTTTTATCACCGCTATTATTATACTTTCTATTACCTTTTTACGCAATATGACTTGTATTGACGTGTTCAACTCTCAAGTATATAATTTGAGAAAATGAGGAGACATTATGGAAAAAAATCTTGAAATAGAATATAAGATGTTATTAAGTGAAGCTCTATTCAATCAATTGATGAATGACTTCAAAGGGCATACTTATAGTCAGACAAACTATTATCTTACAAGTATTGAATTAAGTGCTCTACACTATAGTCTTCGTATAAGAGAAAAAGAAGGCTATTATGAGATGACTTTAAAGATTCCTGAAAAGAATGGTCGTCTAGAACATAATCTAGAAATTACTAAAGAAGATTTAGAAATGATTCAAAAGGGTGAAATACCTGATAATGAGATTACTCGTTTATTAAGTAATAAGGGATTTAATTTAAATCTTATTAAACAGGCTTATTCTTTAACTACTATTAGAAGAGATGTTCCTTTTGATTCAGGTATGTTATCTCTTGATGAAAATCATTATAACGGAATCACTGATTATGAATTAGAATTTGAAGTGAATGACGAAGAAAAAGGACTTAAACAATTTGAAGAATTATGTCAAACATATCATCTACAGTATAAAGGAAACTGTGCAAGTAAGATTGCGAGAGTTCTAAGCACATTAAAAGCAGGCCTATAAGCCTGCTTTTTTATTGTGATGATAGTCTTCCACAAGTGTAGATGCACTGAATTGTGGACAGTTGTCAAACTTCTGACATTCTGCTAGCTTTCTTAATTCTCTTGGAATAAATGCACGAATTTCTTCCGCATTATAACCTACCTGAAAACGTCTTTCATCAATCATAATAGGACGTTTTAAGATAGATGGATTCTTCTGAATAAAATGAATTAATTCATTGGTAGACATATCTTCGATGTCTACTTTATTCTCTTTGATGATCTTAGAACGTTTAGAAATGATATCATCCGTACCATTCTCGCTACGTTCTAACAGTTCACGTAGTTCATCTTCTCTTAGTATTGTAGAAAAAATATTCTTTTCTACATAAGGAATATCATGTTCTTTGAGCCATGCTTTGACTTTTCTGCATGATGCACAACTTGGTGCGGTGTAGATTCTAATCATGATTTCACCTCTTTCTTTTGTTTATTATACATCATTTTCGTAGGTTGTGTATGTTTATTGGTTGCATTCATATAATTTTGTATTATAATGAAAGAAGCAATGAACAGAAATAAGTAGTTTTTTATACTATGGATAGAGAGCTCATGGATGGTGGAAATGAGTCATAGATACTAAATGAATTGGGTTCTGGGAGCTTTTCTAGCATGAGTTAGAAACGTCTGCTGTCGTTACCAGCACAAATACACATTGGTGGCACGTCCTTTGGACGTGCCTTTTTTATTTAGGAGGATGTAATTATGAAAAGAATGTTAAGTGGTATTAAACCTACAGGACGTGTTACTTTAGGTAACTATATCGGCGCTATTAAGCCATTTGTACAGTTCCAGAATGAATATGAAATGATTATCTTTGTCGCTAATCTTCATTCAATGACTATTTACCAGGAACCTAAGGATTTAAGAAAGAATACAAAAGATTTAATCGCATTATATATTGCAGCTGGATTAGATCCTGAACAGGTGACTTTATTCCTACAGAGTGATGTCTTAGAACATGCCCAGCTTGGATGGTATTTAGGATGCATGGTCTCTATGGGTGAATTATCACGTATGACTCAATATAAATCAAAGAAACTTGAAGCAGAAGAAAAAGGCGGACATATTGGCGCTGGTATCTTCAACTACCCTTCTTTAATGAATGCGGACATCTTAATGTATGATCCTGATTATGTACCTGTAGGAGAAGACCAAAAACAGCATGTAGAACTTGCTAGAAATGTAGCAGAACGTTTTAACAGTCGTTATAGTGATACTTTCAAGCTTCCTGAACCTATCATTCCTAAAGTAGGTGGACGTATTATGGACTTACAGGATCCTACTAAGAAGATGAGTAAGTCATCACCTAATGGTAAAGGATGTATTTATGTATTAGACCCAGTAAATGTATCCAAGAAGAAAATCTTATCTGCAGTGACTGATAGTGATTCACATGTGAAGTTTGACCCAGAAAACAAACCTGGTATTTCTAACCTACTTGAAATCTATTCTATTATTTCAGGTAAGACTATTGAAGAACTTGAAACAATGTATGAAGGTAAAGGTTATGGAGATTTCAAGAAGGATCTTGCAGAAGTTGTTGGTAATGAACTTCAAAGAATTCAGGACCGTTACAATGAAATCCTAGACGGTGATTATCTTGATAATGTTCTTGAAGCAGGAGCAGAAAAAGCAAGAAGAATTGCAAGAAAGAAACTTGCAAAAGTAGAAAGAAAAATTGGTATCACAATCAAGAAAAAATAAAGGGGCTGTAACGAATAGATAGTATTTACTACTACCTTGAGCGCTACAGCTC
>OHNX01000987.1_pt1 | contig 10049 bp, 6 predicted proteins | sample 1569691 | NCBI WGS metagenome assembly OHNX01 (sample SAMEA3879507, study PRJEB24766) | human gut metagenome | biome: human-associated habitat; feature: feces | place: USA | collected 1985/1987
TGTTGCTCAGGTGCTTATAAAAAATATTAAATTATAGTGTTGCGGAAATTAGATTTATTCAAAGAGGTTAGAAAAGAACTGACTAAGTTCAGAGAAGACAATAAAGATGCTCTTACGAACGTAAGAAACACGATAGATGCCCATCGTCGAGATGAAGACGTCTGTATGCAAATAGAAACTGCGGAGAATTTGCATTTGTCAGATGCTGTCAAGCTGATACTGGATTATGGGCGCATTGTCAATAAACTTGGGACGGTTGTCAGTCCTATGAAGCAATTGGGAATATTGCGATTGGAATCAGTTTTCCATGAGCGCAAACGATGATAACAAATAGCAATTTGAAATAGAAAATGTTTTTTTTAATATAGTCACTATGTATTTAAGTTCTATATTTATACGTAATTTTAGAGGAATCAAAGAATTGAATGTAAACTTTGATAAGAAATTAAACGTGATTATTGGTGCAAATGGTCATTTGAAGACAGCTCTTATAGATGCAATTCGATTGTTTTACTCATGGGGAAATCCCAATAGAGATATTGAAATCACAAAAGAAGATTTTCGTGTTGAAATCAGTGAATCTTCTGATGGTTCTGTGATAGATAAGATAGAGATTGCATATAAGTTTGAGGGATTAAGTGAAGCGCAGGAAGCTGCATATTACCAATATTTAGTTTGCGGAGAGACAGGGATGTACGCAAGAATAGGACTAACCTTTCAACTTACAGACAAAGGTAGAATAGTTAGTTCATATACAACCGGAAAGCCTGAGAATGGATTAAGAGCAGATTGGGATACATTTCAATATTTTGTTTCTTATTATTTAGGGGCATTACGTGATAGTACAAAAGATTTGCTTAGTTACAGAAATAATCTGTTGGGAAGTGTTATTAAGCGTAAAATAGATAAGGCTGGTTCTGAAAATGATGTAAGGCAAATTATTAAAAATGCAAACCAGAAACTGCTAGAACGAGAAGAAGTCATATCTACCAAAAATGGTATTAATAATAATTTGGAAAGTATCAATAAGCAAACTCTTGATAAAGTTAGCCTTCATATAGAACAAAGTCGAGTTGAATACATAATTAATGTAATAAAACCTTATCTTCCTTTTTCAGAAAATACAGAAGAAGGTTTTATGTTGACTCAGAATAGTCTCGGATTTAATAATTTGATTTATATTGCAACAGTTTTAAGTGACATTAAAGAATGTCATGAAGATGATCAAATAAGTAGGGTGTCCAGTTCCATGTTCTCGTTTTTGATTATGTTTTAGCAACTTAGCACACTGTAAATCAGTAAATTAAGCACAAAATATAAGACAAATTTAACTGTCAAAAAGTCTGATGTAGATTCGCACAAGATTATAGTTTATTTAGCGAATGATTATCAATGACTTAGATGGTTATTACATTGTTTTTGATACTAAAAACTGGAACACAGAACTGGACACCCTATCAAATAAGTACTTATGCCTTATTTATAGAAGAGCCAGAAGCACATTTGCATCCTCAGCTTCAGGTAAATTTATATGATTTTTTGAGAACGGCAGATGATAATGTCAACAGTCAAACTTTTATAACTACCCATTCTCCAACGCTTACATCAAAAATACCTTTGGAAAACCTAATTCTTCTTGAAAAGAATTGTCATGCAATCAAGATTGGGAATTGTTTCAAGGATAGAGAGTCTGAAGGTATTATTAGAGATGCTAATTCTAAAAAGCGGTTAAGAAAAACAGAAGTTGAGTCTTATAAGAAAATGATTATGAGATATTTGGATGTGACTCGCTCGCAACTGTTCTTTTCTAGTGGCTGTATTTTTATTGAAGGAATTTCAGAATGTCAGCTTTTAGAAGTATTCTCTAAAATATTAAATAAGTCTTTACTTGATAATCAAATAGAGATTGTAGATACTGGTGGCATAGCATTCTATCAATTCCTGATGTTGTTTAATTCTTCAGATGGGACTAAGCGTTTGTCTATTAAAGCTTCAATCATTACAGATGAAGACCAGTTTACAGAATCAAAAGATTCAAAATATAATCTTGAAGAATTGGTGAAAGAGGACTATAAGTTACTTGAAGAATTACGTAATGGAATCAACAAATCAAAGCGGGATAGTCATATTGATAACTTAAAGGTCATGTGTAATAATCAAGAAAATATATTTATTGCATCTGGAGTAAAAACTTTAGAATATCAAATTTGTTTAGCCAATATTGCTACGACTTTTGCCGAAACGAAATCTTCCTCTTTATTTGAATATGTAAAGGAGTTGAATCCAAATGGAATTAAAATGATAGAAACATATCTCAGTAGTATTGGTAGTGATTCGCTAAATGATATGCAGAGGCAAAATGCAGCAATTTTGTTATGGAAATGCCTTCCATCAAAGGCAGGATTTGCGCAGGGACTAAGTACATTTTTGATGGACAAGATTGACAATCACCAAGAGATACATTTTACAGTTCCTAAATATATTGAGAATGCAATTAATCATCTTATATCGTAATGGAGTATGAAGTAACAGAAGAGAGAAAAGCATATTTGAATGCCAGAGGATATACAATATTGTCCGCTTGTCCAGGAAGTGGCAAAACAACAAGCATTGTAAAAAAACTGTATGACATTTCGGCTTACTGTAAACAACAGTATGGAACACATACAGGTTTTGCTTGTCTTTCATTTACGAATAAAGCTTGTGGCGAGTTAAAAAGCAAATATATTGAGATGCATGGAGAATCACTTTTGCATCCTAATGTCGTTTCGACAATTGATAGCTTTATTATGCAATATGTTATCCTTCCGTTTTGGTATTTGTGTGACTTTTGTAAAAGTAAGCCAATAGTTGTAAACGAAAAGGAAATTTTGTCTAAAGTTTATCTTAATCATGTTATGGTTAATGGAAAAATGAACGAATATAAGGTAATGGCGTTACGTCCATATAATGATTTGTTCTATAAATATCCTCCAGAAACTGTTAGGCGAGAATATAGAGGATTTTGCTTCGAAAATGGCCCTATTGTAACAGATGAAAAAGAAAATAATTATTGTGAAGCTGCATTTAAGCACAGATTATCAAAAGGTATCATAACAAGTCAAGATGCTTTGTGGATAGCTGTTTATATTATTTCGAAGCATAAGCATATAGCAGAAATAATAATCAGTCGTTTCCCTTATATAATAGTTGACGAAGCTCAGGATAATTCATATTTGCAATTTGCTTTTTTTGAGAAGCTAAAACAAGCTGGACTAAAAAACTTAGAGTATGTAGGGGACATTTGCCAATCCATTTATGGTTTTAGAAATGCTTATCCTAAGGCTTTGCAATCTTTGATGAAAAATGAAGAATGGAATACATTGCATTTTACGGAGTGTAGACGTTCAAATCAGAGAATAATAGATTTGTATAGTAAACTAAAGCCCTCGTTCATCCCACAAATTAAGTCACATAATGTAGATGATAAAAATATCCCAATTATTATATACAGATATGATAATACTAATAAAGATGCTGTAATTAGAAATTTTCAATCGATTTGCAGAGAATATGCATTAAACGATAGTTGCATATTGGCAAGAGGTGAAAATATGTGTAAACTGTTGGCTGGAGTAACAGATTTAAAATTCCGATATTGGAAGTCACCAATTCCATATTACCTAATAGACGCAAAATTATTATATGCTGAAGAACAATTCGATAAAGCTTTTGATAAAATAAGAATCACTCTTGCAGAATTACTCTTTGAGGCAGATAATTATGCAGAGAAAAAGGATTTCTTATTAGATATTAAAGACAAATTGGATTGGAACATAAAAATTCTAAGATTTATTAAAATGATACCTTCTTTGTCTGTGAGTTTTGCTGAATGGACTCAAAAGATGCAGCAGCAATTATTTGATTATTGGAAATTATCAGAACTTCCTGATTTCCAAGTTTACTCAAGAAAGTCGGGCTATACTATGAAAAAAATGAGCAAAGAAGCGGTTGAAAAATTCCATTCATCAGATGACAAAGCAAGCGTATACAGAAACTATGTCAATACCATTCATTCTGTAAAGGGTGCTTCTATGGATGCCGTATTGCTATTTTTATCAGAAAAAAGTACAGGACAGAATATTTCGTTAAGTGATTTGCCAATTGCACCAATTACTGAAATGACAGAAAAGCAAAGGCTAATTTATGTTGCATGCTCTAGAGCTAAACATTTTTTAGCTATTGCTGTTCCTGCTTCCGTTTCCATAGAAAAAATTAAAAAGGTTTTGAATAACACTACATATGAAGTTAGACAGTTTGGATTACAGTTGTCTTTTAAAATGTCTTAACGATTAAATTATGAACACAAACACTCAAATAGACAAGATAGATAAAGTACTCTCGAAAATATCGGGCAAGGAGATGAAAGGCTTTGTGCGTCAGTATGCAGCTACGCATGAGGACTTCGCTACCGCTTTGGTGGAAAAATATTGGAAGCCAGAGCGTGGTAACTATAAGGAACAGGTGGAGGCTTGCTTTGCCCATGCTGGTGTGTTGGGTAAGAGATTTGGACAACCCCAACTGGATTGGAGGAAGATAGAGCAAGACCTGGCAGCTATGCTGAGGAAAGCCAAGAGCATGAAGAAGAAAGGTAATCTGATTGATGCTGCCTTGATAGCTGGATATGTGATGACTATCACTTGCCGAGAGTTCAAACACGACCATCTGGCTTATACTCCTGCCAGATATGATGTTTGGGCAGAGGGAAACAAGATGTTAAAGGACATTGTCACCCAGTCGGCAGACATGGTGAGGGAGTTGTTGATCAATAGTGATGAGATAGAGGAGGATTCTCGCTTAGGTATGCTTGGGGAGATAGCAGAGCAATGCGAGGAAATTGGTGACAACTATTTCATGCGCTTTGAGTGGTTTGTGGATGAGGCGATGCCGCTGCTTTGCGGCGATAACGAAAAGGCGTATCTGGCTCATATCAGCAAGCGATTGAAAAACAAGAAAGAGAAATATTTTCATTATCGCTATTACATCCAAAAGGCTGATTACTGGGTAGCGCATGGGAAACGTGCAAAGGCAGAGAAGCTGATGTGGGAGAAACGGGATGACGAGAATATCCGTGACCATTATATCGACTGCCTCATTGAATGGGGTGAGTATAAGAAGGTTGTGGAGGTGATAGACGATAATAAGGATGACTTTCACTCCTACTCCAAGAAATGGGAGGATAAAGTGGTGAGGGCATTGAAACTATCAGGTGATAAGGATTGGCTGATAGAAGAATGCAAGAAACGATTTATCGTCAGTGGCTATCGAATCAAATATTACGAGGCTCTGAAAGAGGTGATAGATAGAAATGATTGGGCTTCATTCTTTGACGAGCTTTGGAAAATGCCCGATTGGGAGCATGACTATGAGGATGCAGAAGCCAAGATCCTCATCAAGGAGGAACGGTTGGACTTGCTCAAAGATATGTTTGTGCATAAGCATTGGAACCTGTGGGAACTTTATCCGGAATATATCAAGTATGTACCCAAGCAAGACCATGCCTTTGTGGGTGAGATACTATTCAAGGACATCAAGAGATTGGCTTTGCTCAAAGAAAAGACAAAGGAGTTTGGCTGGCTGTTGGGACAAATAGAGCGCGTGATGAGAAAGTCTGCTGCCGTGGATAAGATTATCAAGAATGGTATCAGACAGCTTATTGCGGATTATCCCGACAAATATTATTTCAAGAGTTATCTGGGAAGCATCCTATAGTAATGTTGAATGTTGAGTGTTGAGTGCTTAGTGTTAAATGTTAAGTGTTTAATATTGATTTTTTAGACTAATATTATGACAAGAGAAGAATTTGCTGAGAGATGGCAGCAACAGCATTATCCTACGATGGATTTACGGGCTGAGGTGCCTTTCTATTACGATATATATCAAAGGATTTGCTCCGTTGCGAAAGATGGAAGCAAGAAAATCAATGAGTTTTATGTCATCCAGATACTGTTGTATGTGGAGAACATGGGACATCTGAAATTGGACGGCGTATATGCCCAGCTGTACCGACGTTCGGAAGATATGGTGGGACATTGGTGCGGACTGATGGAGTTGGCTGCTCCAACAGTGAACGCAGTGAAGATGATAGTGGGTGAAGCCATTGGAAAAGCACCAGAGAGCAGTCTTGTAAAATGGGTTCAAGAGAGCGTGGCATCTCAGGATTTCAATGAATTGAAGTCTGTGGCTTTGTTCTTTGCCCATGCTGACTTGGCTGTCGGTTTGCTCTTTCCGAACAGTCATTACCGGGAAGAGGTATATCTGCAGTTCTTTAATGAGGATAGCAGGATTGCATCCAACATGGTGTCCTCTGACTTTGCTTTCAACTGGAAGGATAAGGAAGGAGTAACTGTGATGCAACGCCTCTCTCATTGCTTTGAGCGGATGGGAGATGCGGTAACGGCACATTCCCTTTCCACTATCCGAGGTGTTCGGTTGGACTGCTACCGTGTGGTGGCATCGATGGATGGCAGGTTGACCTTGATGAACAAGGATAACGAGCAGTACGCTCCTGTAGTAGTCACGACTCCTATTCCTGATGGACATCAGAATATGTGCCTTATCTGCCAGATGGTGGGATGGAATGGCGAGTATTATATCAATGGCTCTGGCATGTGGATGGATATGGCTGTCTATGAAAGATGGGACAACCAAAAACTATGGGATGGTATCGAGGAGGATGAGCGTGATGACTGTTCTTGTTCCTACTTCACGACACCTTCTGGTGAGCATGTAAGTTGCTATGAAGATGCTTATGGTGAGGAAGATCCTGATGAGATTTCAGACTTCGATTTATGGGGAAATCTTGATTTCAATCTTGGTGAGGACCCTATTGAGGCGGAAGCAGCAAGGAAGCGGAAGCGTAACAGAGAGGAAGGTCGTAAGCAACCGAATTACAAGTACAAGCCTTCAGGTAAGAGTCCTTCACAATATTTTGTAAGAAAGATCAATGAGGTGTTTAAGTGGACGGTGGAGGATTCCACTGACCTCAACTATGGTTTGCGTGTGTTGGAAGGTTGGATGAAGCAAGCGCATGTTTATCTGGAAAGCAACAACTATGCTTATGCTAATTTTATCGCCTCTTCTATTGTCTTCAGTGGTGCCAACTACTCAGATTGGTATATCGCTGACTATCCGAAACAGGCTACTCGCATGAAGAAAATTGTGCGTGATGGCTATGAGGTGGTAATGGAGACATTGCCACACGACCCATCCAACTGGAGAGAAGCCTTTGCGAAGATGTTGAAGCAATTGAAGTCTTATGGTTGGGAGATTTTCAAAGGCAAAGGGGCTTTTGACCTTGATAAAGCCATCAAGGATGTTGAGAATCTATTGAAAAAATAATTTCTTTGGAATGAAGGAAATCAAGCTATTTGATTATCAAGAGGATATGAAGGAACGGATTGAGAAGGCGTTGCGCCTTCATCGGTCCGTGATGGCACAAATGCCAACTGGTACGGGTAAGACATACCTGTTAACGGCAGTCATAGACTCTTTTGTGAGCAACAATCCAATGGAGAAAGTATGGATTGTTACCCATAGAAGAGAGCTTGTTTCGCAGATAGACGAAACCGTAAGAAAATTCCATTCCTATTCCGCATCAAACACCTCTACCCTATTGTCATCCGTCAAGGCAATGTCGATTCAGTGGCTGATGAGACACTATGACGAGATAGAGGAAGAACCGGGAATGATAGTGATTGACGAGGCGCACCATGCGCTTGCCAAGACCTATAAGGAGATGTGGGAGAGATTCCCGAAAGCTAAGTTTCTGGGACTGACGGCTACACCTTGCCGATTGAATGGTAAGGGTTTTACTGATCTGTTTGATGTCTTGGTGCAGTCGTGGAGTGTTCCTGAGTTTATCAGCAAGGGAAGATTGGCAACATACGATTTCGTGAGCATCAAATCGGATGGTGTGACGCAACGGCTCATCGACTCCTTGCAGAAGCGAGGGGCAGATGGTGACTACCAGAACAAGGAAATGGATATGTTGCTGAATAAGAAACCGAGTATCGAAAGGCTCTATCAGAGTTTGGAAGAATTTGGCAAAGACAGAAAGGGCATCGTGTATGCTATCAATATTTCTCATGCTAATGCTATTGCCGAGTTCTACAGAGAACACGGCATAGCGGCTGTTGCTATTGATAGTAAAACGCCAAGTTCTTTACGAAAAGAACTTATAGAAAGATTCAAAGCTTCTAATACTTCTTTTTCGAATCACCCCGTTCCTCTTTCCAAAGAGGGGAATCTTTCGAATCACCCTGTCAATTTTTCTAAAATCACCCCGTCCCTCTTTACCATTAAAGAGGGCTCCACCTCTCACCCCGACCCTCTCACCCTCAGGGGAGAGGGAGGAAACCGCCCTACTCGGTGCTCGGAACCGCTACGCTCTAAGGATGGCGGACCATCAAAGGTCTCGCCAGATTGTGCGGGATGGGACCGCCTGGGTGCTACTTGCTTGCGGGCTACTGATGGACTTGCTGATGGACTTGCTGATACTTGCTTGCGAGCTGGTGATGGACTGGGGGCTACTTGCTTGCGGTCTGCTGATGAACTTGCTCCTATACAGGTGCTGGTGAATGTGGATATATTCTCGGAGGGATTTGACTGCCCGGATGTGGAGTTTGTGCAGTTGGCACGACCTACATTGTCGCTTGCTAAGTATCTGCAGATGGTGGGACGAGGATTGCGAGTGGCTAAGGGGAAGAAGAACTGCGTGATTATAGATAACGTGGGACTGTATCGAGTGTTCGGATTGCCTTCGCAAGTTTGGAACTGGAATGCTATGTTCGAGGGAAAGCTGAATGTTGGCAAGAGAAAGGAGACTCCGAAGGATAGAGAGTTTTTCCTGATGAACGAGAAGCAAGACGATATTCAGATTCATCCAGACTCGGAAATGATGATGGTGATGAGCCATGAAGAATTGCTCCAAACACTACAGTATCGTGAGTTTGTAGATAGCAAAGGGGAGTTTGCCATCATCAAGCTGTCTGATGGAAAGATGACGGTAGTGAACCGACAAGGAGAACAGGTCTTGGAGCCAGGCGATTACTATGACATGAAGTTGTTGGATGGCAACATCCTGTTCTACCGACCTCGCAGAAAGGCGAAATGCTATTATGACCTGTTGGCAAAAGCTGTCATCGATGATGGCACTAACGTAGCAGAAGCTCTCCATGTTGTCAACATAAAAGGATGGGAGTTTATAGAATATAACGACATCTTCATGTCTCGAACCCAAGAAGATTTTTCTCTGCCTTATCATCCTTCACAATATGATTTTCTGAATTATGGGTACTATATGATATTCAGATTCAGACCTTCTGCTCCCGGTTGTCAGGTATGGTACTATTGTGAGGGTGATGAAGGGAAGATGCGCATGAGCAATGAAGAGAGCAGGAATGTATGTTTCCTACGTAATGATTACGAACATGTGTATTGGTTATGTGCAGTCCTGTATGGTGAACGTATCGTGGTCATGGACAGCAAAGAGGACTACTACCTGGTGGATTCAAATTTGAAGAAGACTTATATAGGATGCAATCATCCAAAGAATGAAAATGAAGATTTGAATTTTGTGATGCCTCGCCTTGGCAAGAAATACTATCATGAGGCGATGTTGCAAAAGAAGGAAATGGAAGCAAACGAGATGCTTCTTTTGCATGAGAAGTCAGAGGCTGGACATGTGGAATTGTATCAGGCAGGAAAGAAATGGGGCGTGAAGGTAGATGGTAAAGTTATCGTTCCACCCCTCTACTGCAGTATAGCGCAACCTGTTGGTGCCTATTGCGCCTTTGAAGAGATTCCCAGACATTGGGGCGTTATGACATTGAAAGGAAAAGTGATTGTTGATGCCAAATATGAGAAGGTGGAGATTCGTGACAATGGAATCGCCGTGGTAACAGGTATCACGGGAAAAACACAGACAATCAATCTTTTAAAGGTAAAAGGGTAAATGACGATAGCGCTGTATCGGTACCAAGCGTAGCGGTGTAATCGGTACCATGCTA
>OHNX01000996.1_pt1 | contig 9995 bp, 10 predicted proteins | sample 1569691 | NCBI WGS metagenome assembly OHNX01 (sample SAMEA3879507, study PRJEB24766) | human gut metagenome | biome: human-associated habitat; feature: feces | place: USA | collected 1985/1987
AGCGGAGCAATGAAAGCCCCAGTGGGGCTTTTAAGCGACAGAACGGTCTTGCGTAAGCAAGATGGAGGAGCCCGCCCCGACAAGTTCGCGTTTGCGAAGCGTAGCGCAGCAATGAAAGCCCCAGTGGGGCTTTTAAGCGACCGAACGGTCTTGCGCAGCAAGATGGAGGGGGGCCCGCCCCGACAAGTTCGCGTTTGGTGTAAGAATCGGGCGTGTGGTGGATGCGTGTAGACCTGTAAAGGGCTGCATCAGGAAGTAGCTTTATCCGATCCTCCCATGCGGTGGTCATCAGGACGTAGGACTCCTCTGCCAGCTCATGGTCAAAGCTTGCGCGGACGCGGACGATCTCATCGGTCACAAAGCAGACCTTGACATTAGCGTTATCAGTATGCAGCAGGAAAGCGCCGTTCTTGCGCTCCATGCCGGTAAAACGGGAGCAGATCTCCATAGCTTTTACTCCTCTCAGTTGATTTTTGATAAAAAATGCCCCCATTCCCCTTCAGATGCAGGATATCTTCAGAGAAATGGGGGCAACGTATTCGTTGCTTTACCCGGAACAGTCAGGGCTTAGAACACCCAGCAGCACCAGTGTGCTGGTCGCGCGCGCGGTGGTCTACCTGCAAACGCATTATCAGAACCCGACCCTTACCACCGCGCAGCTGGCGCAGGAGCTTTACGCCAGCCGGGAGCACCTTTCCCGTGCGTTCAAGGAGTGCACCATGGAGAGTATCCACAACTACCTGATCTATCTGCGGATGCAGCACTGCCGCAAGGCGCTGGAAGAGGGCGTTTCCGTCCTGAATGCCTGCACCGAAAGCGGCTTTCCGGATTACAGCAGCTTCCTGAAAACCTTCCGCCGTCTGTACGGCATCACCCCCACCGAATACCGCGCACAGCACCGGACAATGGTGCGTTAAAAGCTGCGGCAGGAGAATACGAAAATTTTTCTCAAAAAGGGTTGACATTCTACCCGCTCTGTGGTATTATACTTGAGCAGTCAGCGAGAGCCGCTGAAAAGCAAAAAAGTAAATATCGCGGGGTGGAGCAGTCTGGTAGCTCGTCGGGCTCATAACCCGAAGGTCGTTGGTTCAAATCCGGCCCCCGCAACCACCAAGCAGGTTGAATTTTTTAAATTCAACCTGCTTTTTTGTGTTCACATCAAAGTGGGCTGCGCCGCCCTCGCTACGGGCAGCGCAGCCGAAGTAGTATGTGTTTGTCATGCATTTATCATACTGGCTTTGCCGCAGAAGGCGTTAGAAGATTTTCAAGGTAAAAACGGTCATTTTTGCAATTTTGCGCGATTGCGTCTGCACCGCATCCGGAGGATATCGTGCTTGTTGCCCGGCAAAAAGAATAAAACTTTCCCATTTTATAATAAGAACGTTCTGGCAAAGACCGTCTTTTTCTGTTATACTCTAGCCAATGAATACAGCTGTAACAGGAGGATGTTATGGAAAAGAATGTACTGAACACCGATCTCACCGGCAAGGTGGCTGTCGTCACCGGCGCAAGCGGGACGCTGTGCTCCATTTTTGCCAAGGCGCTGGCACGGGCGGGCGCAAAGGTGGCGCTGCTGGGCCGCAACATGGATAAGCTCAAGGAGCTTGCGGACGAGATCGAAGCCGAGGGCGGCACCGCCAAGGGCTACACCTGCAACGTGATGAACAAGGCCAACTGTCTGCAGGTAGCCGAGGATGTGCTGGCAGACTTTGGCCCCTGCGATATCCTTGTGAACGGTGCCGGCGGCAACAACGCCCGCGCCAACACGGACAAGGAATATTTTGAGATGGCCGATCTGGAAAGCGACACCGTCACCTTCTTTGACCTGGATGAAAGCGGCGTGGAGATGGTGTTCAACCTGAACTTCATCGGCACCCTGCTGCCCACGCAGGCCTTTGCACGGCAGATGGTAGGGCGCGAGGGCTGCAACATTCTGAACATTTCCAGCATGAACGCCTACCTGCCCCTGACCAAGATCCCTGCCTACTCCGGCTCCAAGGCTGCTGTGACCAACTTTACCCAGTGGCTGGCGGTGCACTTCAGCAAGGTGGGCATCCGGGTCAACGCCATTGCCCCGGGCTTCTTTGCCAGCGAGCAGAACGCAAAGCTGCTCTTCAACGAGGACGGCACCCCCACCGACCGCACCAAAAAGATCCTTGCCGCCACCCCCATGGGACACTTTGGCGACAGCGAAAAAGACCTTGTGGGCGCGCTGCTGTTTTTGCTGAACAATGATGCAGCCGGTTTCATCACCGGCATCTGCCTGCCGGTGGACGGCGGCTTCTCGGCCTATTCCGGCGTGTAATAAGCACTGCAAAATATACAAAAATCACCCCTGTCTCCCGGTGCAGCAGCCCGGCGGGACAGGGGTGGTTTTTTCAACGGGGTTGAACAAAAGGCTTCCCCCGGCCGGGGGAAGCCTTTATGCGGAAAAATGAATTTCTATGGGGTCACTTCTTCGGGTGCTTTTTGCGCCATGCAAGCGCCACGGCAACAGCGGCGCACGCCAGCACTGCCAGCGGCCAGACGGAGGCCAGCGCCACTACCAGCTGCTGCAAGCCGTTCACAAAGTTGCCCCAGCCAGCGGTAAAGGCGGAGCCGATGCGGGAGAAAAAGCCCTCGTCGGCGGGTGTGTAGGTCTGCACCTCGTTCAGGTCGATATACACGGTGCACTGCTGCACCTGATCGCTGTACCAGTCCAGCTGGCTCTGCCAACTTTCGATCTGGGACTGCACCTCGGTGAGGGAGTCCTCAATCTGCAGCAAGTCCGAAAGAGTTTCGGCTTGTTCCTGCAATTGCTGTAAGCGGGTGCGCTGTGCCTGCAGATTAGAAAGCCGCGCGGACACGTCCATATACTGGGTGGTCACATCATCGGCCTGCTGGCTGCGATAGGTCACATTACCGGCAGCGGCCACAGCATCCAGAAAGCTCTGGTAGTTGGCCTGCGGCACCCGGTAGGTCAGGCTTACGGAGCGGCTGGAACCGCTGCTGGAATATTCGCTGCTGGATTCCAGATAGCCGCCCGCCTCGGCAAGAGCGCTGTCCAGCGCACTGCGGGCTGCCTCGTAGTCCTTGCTTTCCAGTGTCAGGTTGGCGGTGTAGATGATCTTGGCACTGTCCACCGCAGGGGCAGCAGCCTCGGCGCTGCCGGTGCCGCTGTATTCCGTTTCCAGAGAGCGGTCGTCTGCCTCCAGACTGTCATTCACCGCCTCGGGGGTGCTGTCCAGCGCGGCATGCTGGAGATCAAACCCGCCCGCTGCCACAGAGGCAGCGGAGCTGTCGGCAGAGCCTTCGGCTGCGTACAGGGTGGGCGCGCTGCTTTTTGCGCTGCCCATCCCGATGCCCAGATGCAGGGTGCTGTAACCCAGCACGCACACGGCCAGACAGGCAGCCAGCGTGCCCAGCTGCTTTACCGGGAAGTGGATGGGCTTTTTCTTCTTGGCTTCGGTGTTCAGGGGTGCTGCGGGTGCAGCGGTCTGCGGGGCAGGGGCAGCCATCATGGGCTCAGCCTTTTCCTCCGCAGTCAGGGTGTCGGTCATGGCCAGCAGTTTTGCCTTCAGATCGTCCGGGGCAGCAAGGTCATCGACCTCCATCTTATATTCATACCACCTCATCTTCGATCTCCTCCTTCAGCATCGTATGTAACTGTGCCCGTGCGCGCCGCAGCCAGCTTAGTACCGTGTTTGTGGGCACCGCCATCATCCGCCCGATCTCTGCCGCAGTGTAGCCTTCGTAGTAATGCAGATAGATGGCGTTGCGGTAGTTTTCCGGCAGCGTGCGGATGGCATCCAGCACGCTGCCGTCCTCCTCCAGAACATCGGGGGCGGGCAGGTTCTCGTCCAGCTCGGTGTCCTTTTGGTGGGCGGCGCGGGTCAGGTCCCGGCAGCGGTTGATGGCCACCCGCAGCAACCATGCTTTGAGATGCTCCTCACTCTCAAAGATGCCGTTGTAGTGCAGCAGTTTTTCAAACACATCCTGCACCACATCCTCAGCATCGGCTGTGCAGCGGCAATTATGTACCGCAGTGCGGTAGACGGTGTCGCTGTAACGCTGCACCGCCAAGGTAAATACTTCGTTTCTGGTCAGCTGTCCCATTGTTATAAACTCTCCTTGGATGCCCGGAAGCGGGCTTCTCGATGGAATGTTTGTGGTTCTCACGGGGACGTTCACTTGGTATACGGCTCAGCATCCCCGATTATTGCAGAACAAAACCCGGTTCCTTCCATTTTTTGTGTGCCGGACGCACCGGACCGCAAGGCACGTCCACGTTCTCCGACAAGGGTTGGATATCCTGCCGGTTTACCGGTCAGTATACCACGGAATCGCAAAAAGGAAAAGAGGGGAGGATGCTCCTTCTTTATTTATAGACCCTTTGCAGCAGCGCCAGCCGCTCGGAGAGAAAGGTCTCGGCCTTGGGGTGGTGCAGCCAGCGTTTGCCGTCGGCGCTGTGCACCAGTTTCTGCGCCAGTGCGGCAGGGGCGGTGTCGATGGCCATTACGTCCTGCATGGTCAGTTGCAGGGTGAGCGCCGCCGGAACATCCGGCAGCGGCGGCAGCGGGTCCTCCCACACAAAGGGCGGCAGCAGCTGCACCGCCACGGTCAGGCGGGTGCACTCCTCAGTCAGCAAAAGGGCAGCGGGGGTGCCGTCCGGCTGCACCTGTAAGCTGCTGTATAAAAGCTGCATCCGGGCAGGGGAGAGCAGCCGGGTCAGGCCCTCTGCCGGAGCAGCCGCAAGCTGTAAATACCCGGCGGCTTCCTCCCGGTAGATGCGCCGGGCAGGGGCTTGCAGCCCTGCGTAGAGGGCGGGCAGCATAAAGCTGCCGCTTTTTTCTAGCGCCTGCTGCGCCAGCAGATAGAACTCGGTCAGCGGGTACGCCACGTCCGGCAGCGGCATCCCGAAATCCGGCCGCGATACATGACCTCCACCCATGGGAACCTCCTTGACAAAACACGATGGTGCGATTATACTATAAACAGAAGGGGCGCTGACTGCAAAGGTCAGCTTTCCATCCCGCATTAGTCAAAAAGATTGACCGCTAGTTTGGTAGACTGGGGCGGTCAATCTTTTTTGTTGTCATCGTTTTTCTTCTGCGAAGCTTTATCCATGACCTCAAAGGTCAGGCGAATTACCTCAATGATCAATCCCAACAGCGTAAGAATGACCATCAGCAGGTTCAGCATCTCCGACAGATCCATCTGACATCCCTCCCTTCGCCTTCAGGGTTTGGGGAGGCTTGGCTCAAAAAAGTTCTCCTCCCACAAGCCGCTGGTTCGTTCCATGTACAGGAAGAAGCAGTGCTGCGGGATGGGAAAGCATGACCACCAATTATGCAATCAGCGCCGTATTCTTAGAATATCATATTTTTCGACGGATTACAATATATCTATTGATTGTAAACCCTTTGCAAACTTTTCAGTTGACCTGCGGCGCACCGGTGCGGTATACTCGGGCACAGATGCCTTACAAAACGAAAAAACAGAGGGGAAACTGACCATGAAAGACAAAAAACTGACTACCTACCAGATGGCTGTCACCGCGGTGATGGCTGCCGTGCTGTGCGTGCTGGGCCCGCTGACCGTGCCCATCGGAGCCGTGCCCATCTCGCTGGCAAACTTTGTTATCTGCCTGACCGCATGGCTGCTGGGGCCGAAGTTCGGCACCCTGAGCGTGGTTATCTATCTGGCACTGGGCGCCATCGGTATTCCTGTGTTCTCCGGCTATGGTGCCGGCCTTGCCAAGCTGGCAGGCCCTACCGGCGGCTATCTGGTGGGCTATCTGCTGCTGGCCTTCATCGGCGGGATGTTCATTGAAAAGAGCAAGGGCAACCCGGTGGTTTCCGCTGTGGGTCTGGTGCTGGGCGATGCCGCCTGCTATGTGCTGGGCACGGCATGGTTCGTGTTCCAGATGCAGTGCGAGCTGGGCTACGCGCTGACCGTCTGCGTCTACCCCTTTATTGCGCTGGATCTTGCAAAGATCGTGGTGTCCTGCATCGTGGGTGCGCTGCTGCGTAAGCGCCTGACGCAGGCAGGCGTGCTGAAACTGCAGAATGCAGTTTCGGAATGATCGCTAAGCGGAAAATTATTTTTAGATAGAATAAGCCCGGAGGGTCTGCGAACCTTCCGGGCTTATCTCGTTATTCCTGATATCCCAAGGTGGCTGCCATGACCGCCTTGATGGTGTGCATCCGGTTCTCGGCCTCGTCAAACACGATGCTCTGGGGGCCTTCGAATACCTCGTCGGTCACCTCCATGGCGTCGCGGCCAAAGCGTTCGCCCATCTCCTTGCCCACGGTGGTCTTGTGGTCGTGGTAGGCGGGCAGACAGTGCATAAATACTGCATCCGGGCCTGCAATATTCATCAGATCCTGATTGATCTGGTAGGGGGCAAGGTCGTGGATGCGCTCCGCCCACACCTCAACCGGCTCACCCATGGACACCCACACATCGGTGTACAGCACGTCCGCGCCCTTTGCTGCCTTGACGGGATCCTCCTCAAAGGAGAGGGTCGCCCCGGTCTGGGCGGCAATGGCCTGACACTGCTCCACCAGTGCGGGATCCGGCTGGTACTTTTTGGGGGCGCAGGCGGTAAAGTGCAAGCCCATCTTGGCGCAGCCTACCATCAGGCTGTTGCCCATGTTGTAGCGGGCGTCACCAAAGTAAACAAAGTGGATGCCCTTCAGGTGACCGAAATGCTCCTGAATAGTAAGGAAATCGGCTAAGATCTGGGTGGGGTGGAACTCGTTGGTCAGGCCGTTCCACACCGGAACACCAGCGTAGTGCGCCAGCTCTTCCACGATCTGCTGGCCGTAGCCACGGTACTCGATGCCGTCAAACATCCGGCCCAGCACCCGGGCGGTGTCGGCGATGGACTCCTTTTTGCCGATCTGGCTGCCGGAGGGGTCCAGATAGGTCACTTCCATGCCCAGATCGTGGGCGGCTACCTCAAAGCTGCAGCGGGTGCGGGTGGAGGTCTTTTCAAAGATCAGGGCAATGTTTTTGCCCCGCAGCTGGTCGTGCCGGATACCGGCCTTCTTTTTGGCCTTCAGGTCAGCGGCCAGCTCCAGCAGCTGCCCGATCTCGGCGGGGGTGTAGTCCAATAGCTTCAAAAAGCTGCGATTTTTCAGTTCCATTGTATATTTCCCTCTCTATGCAAACGTTCTTGAATATTTATTCAAGCCGTGATTCTATTATAATACGTTGCATCGGGAAGGTCAAGAGGGAACATTCGTGCTTGTCTTGACAAAGAACGCACAGAAGGTTATACTATAAACAGAAGGACGCTGACTGCACAGGTCAGCTTTCTGTCCCGTATTAGTCAAAAGATTGACCGCTCGGTTTGGAAGGCTTGAGGCGGTCAATCTTTTTTGTTATGCTTGCTCTCAATGTACTGCAAAAACTTCAACGTAACGTCGATCGTTTCGTATGCCACTGTGACAGTAAACGTCAGCAGGGCCAGAATTTCCAGCAGAGTCATTGGGCATCCCCCCTTTGCTGCGCAGGCTCCGGGAAGATTCGCTTTTTCAAAAAAGTTCCTTTCCCGGCTTCGCCTGTTTCATTCCATCGGAACGATTCATACGAGCAGGGTACGGAAGCATGACCACCTGCAATGCAGACAGCACCTTATTCACCGCCTTTTCAGGCGGTATTTTTATTGTAGCATAAAATTTGACAGACTACAACATAGAAAGCCCCCGGCTGCGCGCGGTGCAGCCGGGGGCTTTTGGTTTTATGCCGGTATAAAACACAAAACCATTAAAAGGAGAATCGCATGAAATTGTGTGTCTGAGTTGCTCAGCGGGTTGAAGAAGAGCGAAAGGAATTTCCGTGAATCAATTCCGAAAGTTGCGGTTGGCAAGCCGCAGAAGAACCGCTGAGCGGGAACACTCAATCTTCGCGGAAAGAGAAAGGCTTGACTTCGCGCACAACGTCCATGATGGTGCCGTCGCGTGCTTCAATGATACCGACCACACGGTCACCGAACTGGACCTTGTCCGGCTCGCCGACGATGGAGTAAGCGATGTCACGCAGCTCCTCGATGGTCTTCAGGGGCACGCAGTCAGCGTCCTGCAGAGCCTTGAGCAGGTCGGGGCGGGCAGGGTTGACCGCCACGCCGTAATCGGTGACAACGATGTCCACGCTCTCGCCCGGGGTGGTGACAGTGGTCACATCGGTGCAGATGGCGGGGATACGGCCCTGCAGCAGCGGAGCGATGACGATGGTGCACTTGGCACCCTGTGCGGTATCGGGATGGCCGCCCTGTGCACCGGTGATGATGCCGTCGGAACCAACGACCACGTTGCAGTTGAAGTGGGTATCGACTTCCAGAGAAGCCAGGATGACGTAATCCAGCTTGTTGACGAAGGCACCCTTATTCATGGGGCTTGCATACTCGCCCGCAGAGATGGGGAAATGGTTGGGGTTGGAGCGGACGTTATTGACAGCGTCCAGGTCAAAGTCCTGGGTATCCACCAGCTTGCGTGCCAGGCCGCGGTCCAGCAGCTCGCACATGGGCTTGGTCAGGCCGCCGACACCCAGACCCATGTGGATGTTCTTCTCCTCCATGATCTTGCTCAGGGAGATGGTGGAAGCGATGGATGCACCGCCGACACCGGTCTGATAGGAGAAGCCGTCCTTGAAGTACGGGGTGTTGGCCACGACCTGGGTGCAGTACTCTGCCATCAGGATCTTGCGCTGGTCGGTGGTGGGCTTGGCAGCGCCGGTGGCGATCTTCTCGGGGATGCCGATCTGATCCACGACGCAGACGTAATCCACCTTGGTCTGGTTGATCTCAGCGGGGTAGTTGGGGTAAGCCACCAGACAATCGGTGACAGCCACAACGTAATCGGCCATCTCAGCGTCCACATAAGCATAGCTCAGGACGCCGCAGTTGGTCTTGCCGCCCATACCGGAGCAGTTGCCGTACTCGTCGCAGCTGGGCGCGCCGATGAATGCGATATCCACGTGGGTCTCGCCGGTCTCAATGGCGCGGACACGGCCGCCGTGGCTGCGCATGGTAGCCAGACCCTTGAGCTTGCCGTGGGAGATGGCATCGCCGATCTTGCCGCGGACACCGGAGGACTCAATGTTCAGGATGGTACCGTCCTCGATCATGGGGACCAGAGCGTCATGCGCCTTGCCCAGAGAGCTTGCGCTCAGGGTGACGTTCTTGATGCCCATTTTGTGGATCTCTTCCATGACCATGCAGACCACGAGGTCGCCCTCGCGGAAGTGGTGGTGGAACGAGACGGTCATGCCGTCGTGGGCATTGCACTTGACGAGCGCCTCGTGGATGTCTTTGACCATCTTGTCGTGGTCATTGCGCATCACGGGAGTCACCTTGGGGCTGGCTTTCTGGAAAGCCTTGCCGTCTTTATAATTGTTGCCCTGGAAGACCTCTTTGCCGGTGCGCTCCAGGATCTCTTCGGGAATTTCTCTGCCGACTGCGTTGATCATAATTACAAATCCCCCTTATACACGCCAGAAGCCTTGGCCAGATCAATGGTGCGCTTTGCGCCATCGTAGAAGGCGATGTCGATCATCTTGCCGTCCACGGTGAAGACACCGATGCCCAGAGCTTTCTTGGAATCGATCTCCTTGACGACCTTTTCCGCAAAGATGATGTCTTTCTGGGTGGGAGTGAAGATCTCGTGGACAATGGGGATCTGGCGAGGATTGATGATGGACTTGCCATCGAAGCCCATCAGGTGGATGTTCTCCACGTCCTTGCGGAAGCCATCCATATCTTTCAGGTCGGTATAAACGGTGTCGAAGCACTGCACACCCGCCGCGCGGGCTGCAATGATCATCTGCTGGCGGGCACCCATCAGCTCGATGCCGGTGCCGGTGATGTGGGTCTGCAGGTCCTTGGTGTAGTCGCCGCCGGACAGTGCGATGCCGAACAGGCGCTCATCGCTCTCGCAGATCTCCAGAGCGTTCATGACGCCGCGGGCAGACTCCAGCGCAGCGATGATCAGCACTTCGCCCTCGGGGCGGCC
>OHNX01001000.1_pt1 | contig 9964 bp, 8 predicted proteins | sample 1569691 | NCBI WGS metagenome assembly OHNX01 (sample SAMEA3879507, study PRJEB24766) | human gut metagenome | biome: human-associated habitat; feature: feces | place: USA | collected 1985/1987
AGATCTTAAAATAAAGGATCTGCTGGAACTTACCGATTATCAGAGTATGTTCGAAGAGTCCGGTTACCTGAAACTCTAGCCCATACCTATTACTTATTACTTATCACCTATTACCTAAAGTGGAAACTGCTCTTTACCTGTTGCCCGTTACATTGGGCGATACACCTCTTGAACAGGTGTTACCTTCTTATAATACGGAGATTATTCGTGGTATCCGGCATTTTATTGTCGAAGATGTTCGTTCTGCCCGTCGCTTTCTGAAGAAGGTTGACCGGGAAATTGATATTGATTCGCTGACTTTTTACCCTTTGAATAAGCATACTTCTCCCGAAGATATATCCGGTTATCTGAAGCCTTTGGCGGGTGGAGCCTCGATGGGGGTGGTTGCCATTGCCCAGCGCCAGAAACTGAAAGTGATTCCTCTGGTAGGACCTTCCTCTATTATTCTTTCTGTAATGGCTTCGGGATTCAATGGACAGAGCTTTGCCTTTCATGGCTATCTGCCGATAGAACCGGGAGAACGGGCTAAGAAACTGAAAACACTGGAGCAGCGTGTCTATGCTGAAAGTCAGACACAGCTATTCATCGAAACTCCTTACCGGAATCATAAGATGATAGAAGATATCTTGCAGAATTGCCGTCCGCAGACAAAACTATGTATTGCTGCCAATATAACTTGCGAAGGCGAGTTTATACAAACCCGCACGGTGAAAGACTGGAAAGGGCATATTCCCGAATTGTCTAAGATTCCCTGTATTTTTCTCTTATACAAATAACATCTTTCAGGTGTTCGTATTCATCTTCGAAGCAACTGCTGAAAAAGCCTTTGCCCATATTTTCTTCTATCTGCTTGAAACTCCATAGCTTACTGTTCTTGAAGCGGGGAGTGCAAAGGATAGAATCATCTTTGATATCGACGATGAAAAGATAGATGAGCCGGTTGGTTGCTTCATTCTCGAAGTGATAGACAATGTTAAACTCTGGCTTGAAGTCTTCCGTTGCGTGTGGAAGCGCATTGTGCACCAAGCGGTTTACTCCTTCGGTGAGGGACTCACCATAACGGAGATAGCATTCCATCGGTATGTCAGTTTTCCCTTTATCAAGGATGGCATTCATCGGTCTGTCACAAAGAAACAGCATCCCGTGAGTAGATACGGCTATTCTTATGACCGGATTGATATAGGCATTCTTATAGTTGAGTGCTTCTATGGCAAGACTTCTTCCGATGACATCTCCTTTCGTATTGACTATGGGCACGTATTCCGTGTGCGACATCAGATGGTTGAAATACCGGATAGCAATCTGATTGAACAGGATACTCATCACAAATACGACAGGGGGAAATACCTTATAAAGTATCACCATACTTGTCTGGCTTAAAGGGTCCTGACTGGCAACGACAATACTGATAATAATAAAATGCAGGATACCGAAGATCAATGCAAAACGGGCCGAAACAACTGCCGCCTCTGCTCCTTGCGCATACAAGCGCTTATTGCAGGAGCCTATCTGTCTCAGAAAGTGGTTGATAAATCTCTTTTTATGCATATAGAGTATCAGCATCGGAATGAGGATACTGACTTCCAGGGTAAGAGGCAGAGCACCTGGCGGAACATAGTCACCGGGAATCAAGGCTGCAAGTGACAGCAGTGCCAGCATTCCGGTGGCAATATAAAGAATAAAATTAGGAATTAGCGCACCTTTACGGTGTAGTAATAGGTATATCCCTACAATACCTATACCAGTACCGATGTAAATAGCCGTGTCTTGCGTTATAAATTCACACAATAAAATGGAAATAATAACGGGGATAAAACCCAATGACATGTTAAACGCGGAAGAAAGTGTTCCTTTATGATCCATCTTTATGTTTATTTGCCGGTTTTACCTATAAAACAAATAGTGAATGTGTTTTGTTTTCTATCGAATGTGTTTCTCTGCATGATAAGACGAACGAACGAGAGGAGCACTCTCTACAATGCTGAATCCTTTCTCCAAACCGATGGTTTTGTATGTGGCGAATTGCTGTGGCGTCACATACTCGGCAACCGGATAATGACGGTGCGTAGGCTGCAAATATTGTCCTATCGTAAGAATCTGGCAGCCGACTGCCAGCAGGTCGTCCATAATGGTTTCCACTTCCTGTGGAGTTTCTCCCAACCCCACCATAATACCGCTTTTTGATTTTGTTCCGCTTCGGGCGATGTGACCGATCACTTGCAGGCTGGTATCATAGTTGGCCGCACTGCGAACCAGGGGACTGATGCGTCTTACCGTCTCCATATTATGGGAAATGATGTCGGGATTGGCTTCTATCACTAGGTCTACCAGTTCCATTCTACCCTGAAAATCGGGTATCAGTACTTCGATTGTGGTCTGCGGATTCAGTCGTTTGATCTCACGAATGGTATGTGCCCAATGTCCGGCTCCCAGATCGGGAAGGTCGTCACGGTCTACCGAGGTAACTACCGCATGATCTAGTTTCATAAGAGCGATAGACTCCGCTACGTGTGTCGGTTCGTTGGCATCCAGTGGATGCGGGCGTCCGGTTTGTGTGTTGCAGAATTTGCAGCTGCGGGTACAGATGTCACCGCCGATCATAAATGTGGCAGTTCCTTTTCCCCAGCATTCTCCCATGTTGGGACAACGCCCACTGCTGCATATCGTATGCAGGCAGTGGGAGTCGACAATTCTTTTAGTTTCGGTGTAACGGTCGTTGGCACCGATATTTATTTTCAGCCATTCAGGCTTGCGCACTCTGTCAGCCATTACAAATTGTTCAGGAAGAAGTTGGTCAATCGTGTATATAGATGCTGACGGGTGTTGCCGCCGTATATGCCATGATTACGATTGGTATATACTTGCATATCAAATTGTTTACCCAACTGCACCAGATGCTCGGCATATTCTGCACAGTTCTGGAAGTGAACATTATCGTCTGCCATACCATGTACCAGCAACAGATTGCCGTGCAGTTTGTCAGCCCGTGTGAAAGCGGATGATTCTTTGTATCCTTCTGCGTTTTCTTTCGGGGTGCGCATGAAACGTTCTGTATATATAGTGTCGTAGAAACGCCAGTCCGTAGGTGCGGCAACAGCTACACCGGCTTTGAATACCGGAGTTCCTTCGCTCATACTCATCAATGTCATGTATCCGCCATAGCTCCATCCCCAGATACCGATACGGTCTTTATCCACATACGGCTGTTTGCCTAAATAGAGAGCTGTTTCGACCTGGTCTTTGGCTTCTTTCACGCCGATTTTGAGATAAGTGCACTTCTCGAACGCTTCTCCGCGGCCTCCTGTACCACGACCGTCTACACATACAACGATATAGCCGAGGCTGGCCATGTAAGTCTCCCAGCTGATTCCCCAAGTATCCAGAACTTGTTGTGACCCCGGACCGCTATACTGGTACATCAGCACCGGATATTTCTTGGATGCGGAGAAGTTGACAGGCTTCATCATCCATCCATTCAAAGTTACCCCGTCCGTAGTCTGGAAGGTAAAGAACTCTTTTTGCGGGATAGCATAGCCGGCTAACGTTTGTTTCAACTGGTCGTTGGTGATAAGCGTTTTTAAGGTTTTGCCTGTGTTGTCATTCAGCGTAACTAGCATAGGAGTATCCAGATTCGAGAATTTGTTCATATAATACTTCATCGATTTGCTGAATAACGGCGTATTGGTTCCTTCACGTTGAGACAACTTTGTCTTTTTGCCTTTCTTATCAATCTTGTAGACTGCTTTACGCAAGGGGCTTTCCTCATTGCTGGTATAATAGAAAGAGCCGTCTGTTGCGTCATAACCCAGAAAATCCTTCACTTCATATTTGCCATTGGTTACTTTCTTGATAAGGTTTCCCCCCATGCTGTACCAGTAAAGATGGCTGAAACCGTCACGTTCGCTAAGCAAACTGAAAGTTTCCGGATAGAACTTGATATTATCGAACACGTTCTCCTTAATATAATAAGGTGACTCATCACGCAACACTAACTTGCAGAGCGTTGAGCGCGGATCGGCAAAATAAAGGTCGAAACGATCCTGATGGCGGTTCAATGTCATAACGGCAAGTTTGCTGGCATCTTTCGTGAAGCGGATGCGGGGGATATATCCGTCTGCATCTATCGGAAGCTTCATGGTGCGGGTCACGTGCGATTTGATGTCGTACGTACGTACTTCTACTTTCGAGTTCGGGTATCCGGCTTTCGGATACTTGTAGGTGTATTCTCCCGGATAATCTTTCAAAGGAGTAATCTGCGGTGCTTCTCCCGCGAACATCGGAAAAGAATAGGAAGGAACTTCCGACTCGTCGAAGCGGATGAAAGCAATCATGGTATTATCGGCACTGAACTCCAGGGCGCGGTTGAAACCGAACTCTTCCTCATATACCCAGTCGGGGATACCGTTGAGAACCATATTTTGCTTGCCATCTTCGGTCACCTGGCTTTCGCTGTTACCGTAGAGCAGCTTTACGAGAAATATATTATTGTCACGCACGAAAGCGATCATCGTTCCGTCTGGAGAAAAGACGGGGACCTGTTGAGGTCCGCCGTCGGACAGCCGTTCAATAATGTTGTTTGTCGTAACTCCCTTATCATTTCGTTTCAAAGGGTATATATAATGCACAGCTGTGTATGAATGCCGGTATATCGGGGTCGTTTTGGTAGCGATCAGTAATTTGTCACCATCGGGTGAGAACTGATAGCTGTCGAAATTCTTGAAGTCACATTCGCGTGCCTGGTTCACGTCAAAGATCACCTCTACCTTTTCTCCTGTGCGGAATGAGTATTTGATGATTTGCGTACCATCGGCGTTCATTTGTGTGTAGTGCTCTCCATCTGGTGTGGGGATGACTCCCTGAATATTTTCCGGGCGGAAGCGTCCGGAGGTAATATCTTTTAAATCAAGTGCCTTTTGTCCTTGTGCCATTCCGGCGAGGCAGAGAAGGCAGAGGAGCAGGGCTAAACTTACTTTTCTCATTTTATAAATCGTTTTATATTTTACTTGTTTAAGGGGGTTAAGTTCATACCCTGCAAAAATAACAATAAACTTAAATACCTCAAAGTACATCCTGTTTTTGTTTGAATTAAACCCTTATTTTCTTACGCCTTTTAAATTTGTTTAGTATCGGATGACTGCTGTTTAGTTAAAAATGATGTATTGCGGAGAAAAAAGAGTCTTTCCCCTTGCATTATCAGAATGAAAAGTGATATATTTGTGATATCAAAATAATATCAAAATTTAGTCCTATGAATGCAAAAGAATTTCAGTACAATGACGTGGTTATTAATGGGTTTGTAGCCTTGTTTGTTAATTTGGCGATACTGCCTCTTCTGATTGTGATGAGCTTTATCCTTTTTAAAGGAAGTATTGTTTTGTTCCTGCTGTTGATCCTCTTTCTTGCAGCAGCTATTCTGATGATTCCCGGATATTTTTCTCAGGAACCGAACGAAGCCCGGGCTATGGTATTCTTCGGAAAGTACAAGGGTACCTTTACCGAAACCGGTTTCTTTTGGGTGAATCCTTTTATGAATAAGAAAAAGCTCTCTTTGCGTGCCCGTAATCTGGATATAGAACCTATCAAGGTGAATGATAAGATTGGTAACCCCATTCTGATAGGACTGGTGCTTGTCTGGAAACTGAAGGATACGTATAAGGCCATGTTCGAAATCGATGCACAGACGATGGCGGATAATAAAGGAACCGGACAGATGAGCGTAACCGTTGCCGGACGAATGAATGCTTTTGAAGATTTTGTGCGTGTGCAGAGTGACGCTGCTCTCCGTCAGGTGGCAGGATTGTATGCTTACGATGATAACGAAGCGAATTCGGATGAATTGACATTGCGGAGCGGTGGCGATGAAATTAATGATCAGTTGGAACACCAGCTTAACGAACGTCTGGCGATGGCCGGAATGGAAATAGTGGAAGCCCGTATTAACTATCTGGCTTATGCTCCGGAGATTGCAGCCGTCATGTTGCGTCGTCAGCAGGCTTCGGCCATTATCAGTGCCCGTGAAAAGATTGTGGAGGGTGCCGTATCAATGGTACGTATGGCTTTGCATAAACTTTCTGAAGAAGAAATTGTTGAATTGGACGAGGACAAGAAGGCGGCGATGGTCAGCAATCTGCTTGTAGTTCTTTGTGCGGATGAGGCTGCACAGCCGGTAGTCAATACAGGTACGTTGAATCATTAATAAATAAAAACAGAAGGTAAGAAGGTAGTGGCTAAAAAAGAATCTTCAATAAAGAGTTTTGTTTTGCGTGTAGATGCCGAGACAATGGATGCCATCGAAAAATGGGCAGCCGATGAGTTTCGCAGTACCAACGGACAACTTCAGTGGATTATTGCCGAAGCGCTGAGAAAGAGCGGTCGGCTGAAAAAGAAATCCGCTAAGGCAGGGAATGCTCCGTCCGAATCTTCCGATCAGGCATAACCTTTTTTAGATAGAATTGATAAGGATTATTGGAAGATATTCGATATCTTTGTGAAAAGTACTTTAAATATTACCGCTATGAATTCGAAGAGAAAAGATTTGCAGTATGCTTCTGTCTTCCTGTTGGCCGTAGCATTGACATTCCTGATGGGAAAAGGTGATAACCTGTGGTTGATATCATGGGGTGACTTGATACCGAGTCTGTTTGTGCTGTTCATTGCGGGTGATTGTCTGCACAGTTCCCTGCTCCGTATTAAACGTGGCGAGGAAGCAGGAGGTTCCCGTTGGAGTACCTGCTTTGCTTTTCTGATATTCAGCATTGTTTTCATGGGCGATTTATTCTTCATCGGCCATTTTATCATTGATAAATTACTGGGATAATAAGGGAGATGTAGCCTTACTTTTCAGATAAACAACCCTATATTCTTGTGTTATCTATCGGATAAGGTCGTGTGATATAAGTTCAATTGTTATCGTGCCACTCGGGTGAACAGATCGTTTCACCCGGGTGGCACGATCTGTTCACTAGAGTGCACAGGCCTGTGCACTCTAGTGGAACGATGAAGATGTCGGTAAGAAAACAGAGGTATGTAAGGGAGATAAGATAAGGATGTAGGTAAGAGATGCTAAGAAGATAGGTAGTATCATCTGTAAAGGACAGCCGGATGAAGGTAAGATAACGGTATACTGTCCGAAAAATCATGAGAGATAAGTTGAAATAGAATGAGAGATACCGATGATGAAAGTATCTCTCATTTTGTATCTTGTTAGTTCTCTGATATTTATAAGAAAAGAATGAGAGTATGAGAGATAAAAACATAATTCTTTTCTGAGAGGCTGGGGGAATGGATGGATAAATCCCGATAGAATCTGAGTTTAATGCCAATATGTAAATAGGTATACCTTGCCGCAATTGTTAGAAAAGAAGATAAACTAAAGCATTTAGTTTACTTTAACTATGAAAATTAGTTTATGAACTAAAACTTCTCGTTATTTGCAGTAAACAATGTTGTAAATATGAAAGGATTAACAGTAAAAGAAGAGGAATTGATGGGGTATTTCTGGGAGAAAGGCCCTTTGTTTGTGAAAGAAATGTTGGCTTTCTATGAGGAACCGAAGCCTCATTTCAATACGTTATCTACAATTGTTCGCGGGCTTGAAGATAAGGGATTCCTGGCTCATCATACTTTTGGGAATACTTATCAGTACTATCCCGTTGTCAGCGAAGAAGATTTTCGTAAAGGGACATTGCGGAATGTAATCAGCAAGTATTTCAATAATTCATATTTGAGCGCTGTTTCATCTCTGGTCAAAGAGGAGGATATTTCTTTGGATGACTTGAAAAGGCTTATAAACGAGGTGGAACAAGCTCATCAGAAATAATAAAGAATAACACAATCTAATACAAAACAATACTATGCACATTTTCTTCCTCATATATATGTTGAAAACAGCGCTTTGTCTGTCTGTTTTTTATTTATTCTACCGCTTTTGGCTAAGCAAGGAGACATTTCATCGATTCAACCGGATGGTGTTGATCGGACTTATATTGGTTGCATTTGTCATTCCTTCGCTCAAAGTTTCACAGAACTTCCATTTACCACAGATTGAACAAGTGTTTGAACGTCTGAATATTCCGGAAGAAGAAACGGAGCAAGAACATGATTTGCAGAAAATGGAGCAGGTCACAACAACTACGTTACATACACAATTAGAGAAAGAAAGGTCTGATTTCACTATTTTGACCCTTGGCAATTTGGGATTTCTGTATCTGGGTGGAGCATTGCTGTTATTGTTGCGTTACATATTTTCCATAGCATGTATATACCGTTTGATTCGTAACAGTGAGAAGAAGTGTTGGAAAGGAAAAATCAGATTGGTGGTCCATCAGCAAAATGTGGCACCGTTTAGTTGGAGACACTATATTGTGCTATCCCGGCAGGACTTGGAGGAGTATGGCGAAGAAATTATAGCTCATGAGTATGCGCATATCATGCACAAACATTTCCGGGACCTATTATTGGCGGAGATTTGCCTTTTGTTCCAGTGGTTTAATCCTGCAATGTGGCTATTCAGAAAAGAATTGAAAACTGTACATGAGTTTGAAGCAGATGAATCAGTTCTGAAAGCAGGGATTGATGCAAAGAAATATCAGCTTTTATTAATTCAAAAGACTGTTGGAACAAGGCTGTATTCTATGGTGAATAGTTTTGATCACAGTTCACTTAAAAAACGTATTACTATGATGTTGAAGAAAAAATCAAATCCTTGGAAATTATCAAAATACTTGATAGTATTTCCGTTGGCAGCTATTACAGCTGTTCTTTTTGCCCGTCCGAATCTTCTGAATATGAATAATCAGGAGGGAAATGCATTCATACAGGATACATTGGATGTGAGACATTTCGAAGAGATTCTGGTTTCTAAGAGTTATGCAGAATCGGACACTGTACAAATTATAGAAATCGATACTCTAAAAATGCATATCCCTGTGGGATATGCAGGATGGTCAATTTCGGAATCAAGTTCTGATGATAATGTCATCAGTTATCGGAAAGGTGTTTACCAAAAGGAGAAAGGAATACTACGTTTGTCTTCCACTACTCCGTGGACAGAAAGTGACTTGGCGGATTTTGTTCATCGGGTAAAAAAAGGAATGCTTAAATCGTTGAATGAACTCTATGGAGTTAAAAAGCAGCAGAACGCTCATCCTGCACTTGCTCATGAAGTGAAGACCTCTCATACTGTGAAGTGCATTTATTATGTGAAGGATTTCTTTAAGATTTATTGTACGGATGGAGGAACCGGGCATGATGGACAGCTTATTCTTTTGGATGGAAAAGAAATTTCTTACCAGCAGTTGAAGAGCTTATCTCCGGATGATCTGTTGCATGATGTATGGGAAATTTTGCCGGAGTCGACGAATCTGGAATCTAAGTTTGGTAGTAAAGCCAAGAAAGGCATTTGGGTGTTGGCATCTAAAAAGAATCCTTCCTATTTGGAGGAGTTTGAGAAGAAATTGGCAGAGAACTAACTGGAATTAATCTATATATGGGATTCTTTTTCGTCTATATACTAAAATCGGGGGTGTGCCTGTCATTGTTTTATTTGTTTTACAGGCTGCTGTTGAGTAAAGAAACGTTCTACCGTTTTAACCGGATTGCGTTGTTGGGCATTCTCGTGTTTTCTTTGTTGCTTCCGCTGATTGAAGTGACCAAGGCGCCGCAGAATGAAATAAATCAGGCAGTACTGACAATTGAACAACTACTTGTTATGGCAGAGAATCATCAGGAAACCCAGGTGACAACAGTAGTGGAAGGAGATGATTTGGTAGATACGTGGAGAAGCCCAGTGCATTGGATAGAAATAGTTCTTCTATTTTATATAGCGGGCATATTTTTCCTTGTTTGCCGGAATGTCTATTCTTTATTCCGTCTTGTTCGGTTAATGAATACGGCGCAACGGAGACAGATAGATAAACATACTGTTTTGTTGGTTCATGACCGGAATGTGGCACCCTTCAGTTGG
>OHNX01001008.1_pt1 | contig 9873 bp, 4 predicted proteins | sample 1569691 | NCBI WGS metagenome assembly OHNX01 (sample SAMEA3879507, study PRJEB24766) | human gut metagenome | biome: human-associated habitat; feature: feces | place: USA | collected 1985/1987
CAATAATCTTTTCGAATTCACGCTGACCGGTACCGGCAGGAATCAAGTGACCACAAATCACATTCTCCTTCATACCCTCCAATCTATCAACCTTACCATTGATGGCAGCCTCATTCAAAACTTTCGTTGTTTCCTGGAATGATGCAGCAGACATGAAACTTGAAGTTCCCAAAGCGGCACGGGTAATACCTTGCAGAATCTGAGTAGATGTAGCAGGAATAGCATCACGTACCTCAACAGGCTTCAAATCACGACGTTTCAACATACTGTTCTCATCACGCAACTTACGGGCAGTAACAATCTGACCCGGCTGCAAATTCTGAGAATCACCAGAGTCAACAACTACTTTCTTGCCCCAAATACGATCGTTTTCTTCCATGAACTCTTGCTTATCCACTACCTGCTGTTCCAAGAAGCGAGTATCGCCCGGCTCATCGATTTCTACCTTACGCATCATTTGACGAACAATAATCTCAAAGTGTTTGTCATTAATCTTCACACCCTGCAAACGGTAAACGTCTTGCACTTCATTTACGATATATTCCTGTACAGCCGTGGGACCTTTAATGGCCAAAATGTCAGCAGGAGTAATCGCACCGTCAGATAACGGAGTTCCGGCACGAACGTAGTCATTCTCCTGAACCAATATTTGTTTAGACAGATTCACCAAATACTTTTTCACTTCACCTGTCTTAGATGTGACAATAATTTCACGGTTACCACGCTTAATCTTACCCATAGTAATTTCACCATCTATTTCAGAAACGACAGCAGGATTAGATGGGTTACGAGCCTCAAACAGTTCTGTAACACGAGGAAGACCACCGGTGATATCACCAGCCTTGCCTACAGCACGAGGAATCTTCACAATAATGTCACCAGCTTTCACTGCCTGACCGTTTTCAACCACAACATGCCCCCCCACGGGTAAGTTATAAGTACGGATCAAATTACCATCCTCGGTTACAATATGGGCAGAAGGTACTTTTGTCTTGTCCTTAGACTCGATAATGATAATTTCACGCAAACCGGTAGCTTCATCAGACTCTACCTTATAAGTTACGTTTTCAACCACACTCTCGAATTCAATCTTACCAGTAGCCTCTGTAATAATAACAGCGTTGAACGGATCCCACTTAGCAATCAGTTTTCCTTTCTCAACAATATCACCGTCCGCAGCATATAATTTTGAACCATAAGGCACATTATGAGTTGACAGGATAATCCCTGTATTCACATCGATAAAGCGGACTTCAGCCAAACGACCGACTACCACTTTCACAGCCTCACCCATTTCATCAACCGTATCTACCGTACGCAATTCTTCGAATTCCAAACGTGCATTATTCTTGGCCACAATGCTTGCATTAGCAGCCATATTACCTGCGATACCACCGGCATGGAATGTACGCAATGTCAACTGTGTACCCGGCTCACCAATAGATTGGGCAGCGATTACGCCGACTGCTTCACCTTTCTGAACCATACGACTGGATGCCAAGTTACGTCCATAACACTTAGCACATACCCCTTTCTTAGATTCACAAGTTAATACCGAACGGATTTCAACGCTTTCAATCGGAGAATCCTCGATTTCCTGCGCAATATCCTCTGTAATCTCCTCTCCACCGGCTACAATCAGTTTACCAGTAGTAGGATGGACGATATCATGTACAGAAACACGTCCTAGAATACGTTCGTACAAAGTAGCAATAACTTCATCGTTATTCTTCAAAGCCGTACAAACCAAACCACGAAGTGTTCCACAATCTTCTTCATTGATAATCACATCATGCGACACGTCTACCAGACGGCGGGTCAAGTATCCCGCATCAGCAGTCTTCAACGCTGTATCCGCCAAACCTTTACGAGCACCGTGGGTAGAAATAAAATACTCTAACACAGACAAACCTTCTTTAAAGTTTGAAAGAATAGGGTTTTCAATAATCTGTGCGCCTTCAGCACCGGCTTTCTGCGGTTTTGCCATCAAACCACGCATACCAGACAACTGACGAATCTGCTCTTTAGAACCACGGGCCCCGGAATCAAGCATCATAAATACTGAATTGAAGCCTTGGTCATCATTCTTAATCGTCTTGTAAAGTATATCAGACAGGTCACTGTTCACGTGAGTCCATGTATCGATAACCTGGTTATAACGTTCATTGTCAGTAATGAAACCCATATTATAGTTCATCATAATCTGTTCCACTTCCTCATTACCACGTTTTACCAGTTCTTCTTTTTCTTTCGGGATAATAATATCACCCAAGTTGAATGACAGACCACCCTTGAACGCCATATAGTAACCTAAGTTCTTAATACCATCCAAGAATTCACAAGCACGTGCAACACCGACAGCTTTGATAACATCACTAATGATATCTCGCAAAGACTTTTTGGAAATAATGGTATTCAAGTACCCCACTTCCGCTGGAACGATTTCATTTACAATCACACGCCCTACGGAGGTTTCTTTCATCATCACATCTACGATTTTGCCATCTTTGTCCAAGTCCTTCACCACTACGTTGACGATAGCATGAATATCCACTTTACCTTCATTATAAGCAATCAAAGCCTCTTCCGGACCGTAGAAAGTCAAGCCTTCACCTTTAGCCCCTTTTCTCAGCTTGGTAATATAATACAAACCAAGTACCATATCCTGCGCAGGCACAGTAATAGGAGCACCATTAGCAGGATTCAGAATGTTATGAGCTTGAAGCATTAACATCTGTGCTTCCAGAATCGCATCATTACTCAAAGGCAAGTGAACCGCCATCTGGTCACCATCGAAGTCGGCATTGAACGCTGTACAAGCCAACGGGTGCAACTGAATAGCTTTACCTTCAATCATATGCGGTTGGAAAGCCTGAATACCCAAACGGTGCAGAGTCGGCGCACGGTTCAGCAATACAGGATGACCTTTCATGACATGTTCCAAGATATCCCAGATCACAGGCTCCTTGCGGTCTACAATCTTCTTTGCAGATTTTACAGTCTTCACAATACCACGTTCAATCAACTTACGGATGATAAACGGCTTGTAAAGCTCTGCAGCCATCAGTTTAGGAATACCACATTCACCCATCTTCAATTCAGGACCAACAACGATAACCGAACGAGCAGAGTAGTCAACACGCTTACCCAGCAAGTTCTGACGGAAACGTCCTTGCTTACCCTTCAAGCTATCGGACAGTGATTTCAATGGACGATTAGCGTCAGTCTTCACTGCACTTGATTTACGTGAGTTATCGAACAAGGAATCGACAGCCTCCTGCAACATACGTTTTTCGTTACGCAAAATCACTTCGGGAGCCTTGATTTCAATCAGTCGCTTCAAACGGTTGTTACGGATAATCACACGACGATACAAGTCATTCAAGTCAGAGGTAGCGAAACGGCCACCATCCAACGGAACCAATGGACGCAGTTCAGGAGGAATAACCGGCACAATACGTACAATCATCCATTCAGGTTTATTACGTCCGCGAGATGCACGGAACGATTCAACTACCTGCAGACGCTTCAAAGCCTCGTTCTTACGTTGCTGCGAAGAATCATTACTTGCTTTATGACGTAATTCATAAGATAAAGCATCCAAATCCAAAGTTGAGAGCAGATCATAAATGGCTTCTGCTCCCATCTTAGCTATAAACTTATTCGGATCTGTATCTTCCAAATATTGGTTTTCTTTAGGAAGTGTATCCAAGATATCCAAATACTCTTCTTCAGAAAGCAAATCATATTTATTAATGCCATCTTCAGCCTTCACACCCGGCTGGATAACCACATAACGTTCATAATATACAATAGCGTCTAGTTTCTTTGTAGGCAGCCCCAACAAATAACCGATCTTGTTCGGCAATGAACGAAAATACCAGATATGCGCTACAGGCACAACTAACTGAATATGTCCCATACGTTCACGACGGACCTTCTTTTCAGTCACTTCAACGCCACATCGGTCACAAACAATACCTTTATAACGGATACGTTTGTACTTACCGCAATGACATTCGTAATCTTTCACCGGACCGAAAATACGCTCGCAGAACAAACCATCACGTTCCGGTTTGTAGGTACGGTAGTTGATCGTTTCAGGCTTCAACACCTCACCGCTCGAATTCTCAAGGATTTCTTCGGGTGAAGCCAAGCCAATTGAGATTTTCGAGAAATTACTCTTTATCTTAGTTTCTTTTCTAAAAGCCATACTTCCTTATTTATAATGTAAAGAGTTATATTTTTTTATTATTCAAGGTTGATACTCAAGCCAAGACCTCTCAGTTCGTGTAACAATACATTCAGAGATTCAGGGATACCCGGAGTTGGCATAGGTTCACCTTTCACAATAGCTTCGTAAGCCTTTGAGCGTCCTACAACGTCATCAGACTTAATGGTCAGGATTTCCTGTAAGATATGTGCTGCGCCGAATGCTTCAAGCGCCCAAACTTCCATTTCTCCGAAACGCTGACCACCGAACTGTGCCTTACCACCAAGCGGCTGCTGAGTAATAAGGGAGTACGGACCGATAGAACGGGCATGCATCTTATCTTCAACCATGTGCCCTAGTTTCAACATATAAGTTACACCCACTGTTGCAGGTTGGTCAAAGCGTTCGCCTGTACCACCATCACAAAGATAAGTCTTACAATAACGAGGCAATCCAGCTTTATCTGTCCATTCATTTAAATCATCCATAGAAGCACCGTCAAAAATAGGAGTAGCAAATTTCACACCCAACTCTTTTCCGGCACGACCTAATACGGCTTCGAAAATCTGACCAATATTCATACGAGAAGGCACACCCAACGGATTCAATACGATATCTACTGGAGTACCATCTGCTAAGAACGGCATATCTTCCTGACGAACCACACGAGAAACAATACCCTTGTTACCGTGACGTCCCGCCATCTTATCACCTACACCAATCTTACGCTTCTTGGCAATATAAACCTTAGCCATCTGAATAATGCCCGCAGGAAGTTCATCACCGATAGTGATAGCAAACTTCTTACGCTTTAATTCAGCATCCAATTCTTTATATTTCTTCAAATAATTCATCACCAAGTCACGAATCATGTCATTCTTATGAGCATCAGCTGTCCACTTGCTCAACTGGATAATAGTATAATCCAATGATTCCAAATCGCGTTTGGTGAACTTCGCCCCCTTGGCAATAACTTCCGTTCCCAAATAATCTTTCACTCCTTGGGAAACCTTACCATTAGTCAAAACCAATAGTTTCTCAATCAAGATATCTTTCAGTTTTGCTGCCTTTTCTTCGAATTCATCATTCAGTTTAGGCAGAATAGCCTTATCGGCATTCTTCTCACTTCTGCTCTTGATAACACGTGAGAACAACTTCTTGTCAATAACGACACCACGTAATGACGGAGAAGCTTTCAATGAAGCATCCTTCACATCACCTGCCTTATCACCGAAAATAGCACGAAGCAATTTTTCTTCCGGAGAAGGATCTGATTCACCTTTCGGAGTAATCTTACCAATCAGGATATCACCCGGTTCGATACGTGCACCTACACGTACAATACCGTTTTCATCCAAATCTTTAGTAGCTTCTTCACTCACGTTAGGAATATCAGAAGTTAATTCTTCCATACCGCGTTTCGTTTCGCGGACCTCCAAAATATATTCATCAACGTGTACAGAAGTCAGCAAGTCCTCACGTACAACGCGTTCATTCAATACAATAGCATCCTCGTAGTTATAACCTTTCCAAGGCATATAAGCCACCAACAGGTTTTTACCCAATGCAAGCTCACCACCCTGAGTTGAATATCCTTCAGTCAGGATATCACCCTTCTTCACACGCTGTCCTTTATCACAAGTAGGACGGAGGTCAATGGTCATGCTCTGATTAGTCTTACGGAATTTAGGAATTCTGTATTCCTTCAAAGCAGGTTCAAAGCTTACAAATTCTTCATCTTCATTTCTGTCATACAAGATACGAATAGTTGTTGCATCGACATATTCTACAACACCATCACCCTCTGCTGCAATCTGAGTACGAGAGTCTTCAACCAACTGTTTTTCAATACCTGTACCTACAATAGGAGCCTCTGTACGCAACAAAGGAACTGCCTGGCGCATCATGTTTGATCCCATCAATGCACGGTTAGCATCATCATGTTCCAGGAACGGAATCAGTGAAGCAGCAATCGATGCAATCTGCTGAGGAGAAACGTCCATCAAATCTACTTCAGACGGTTCTACAACCGGGAAGTCAGCGTCCTGACGAGATTTAACTTTATTGCGAACAAATGTACCGTCATCATTCAACGGAGCATTACCCTGTGCAATAATCTTTTCTTCTTCTTCTTCAGCAGTCAGATAAACCAGACCATTATCGGAAAGATCCACTTTTCCGTTTTCCACCTTACGGTACGGAGTTTCAATGAATCCCAGCTCATTAATTTTAGCGAATACACACAAGGAAGAAATCAAACCGATATTCGGACCTTCAGGAGTTTCAATCGGACACAAACGACCATAATGAGTATAGTGTACGTCACGAACCTCAAAACCAGCACGTTCACGTGACAGACCACCAGGTCCTAACGCTGACAAACGACGCTTGTGAGTGATTTCAGCCAATGGATTAGTTTGATCCATGAACTGCGACAAAGCATTTGTTCCAAAGAATGAATTGATAACAGAAGAAATAGTCTTCGCATTAATCAAATCAATCGGAGTAAACACTTCATTGTCACGCACATTCATACGCTCACGGATGGTACGAGACATACGTGCCAGACCAATCGCAAATTGATTGGACAACTGTTCTCCTACAGTACGTACACGACGGTTACTCAAGTGGTCAATATCATCAACATCCGCTTTAGAGTTAATCAGCTCAATCAGATACTTAATGATTTCAATAATATCTTGTTTTGTCAATACCTTCACATCCATGTCCGTAGTCAGTCCCAACTTTTTGTTGATTCTGTAACGTCCTACCTCGCCAAGGTCATATCTTTTTTCAGAGAAGAACAGGTTATTGATAACCTCACGAGCACTGGCATCATCAGCCGGATCTGCATTACGCAACTGACGGTAAATGTAAAGTACAGCCTCTTTTTCAGAGTTGCTCGGGTCTTTCTGAAGGGTATTAAATATAATAGAGTAGTCGGATGAATTCGCTTCTTCCTTGTGAACAAGGATATTCTGAACGCCTGAGTCTATAATTTCATCGATATGATCCTCTTCAATCACAGTTTCACGGTCGATAATAACCTCATTACGTTCAATAGAAACAACTTCACCTGTGTCTTCATCTACGAAATCTTCTGTCCATGTTTTTAAAACACGAGCAGCGAGTTTTCTTCCTACGACTTTCTTCAAGTTAGTCTTATTAACCTTAACGTCTTCAGCCAAATTGAAGATTTCGAGGATATCTTTATCATTTTCAAAACCTACAGCTCTTAACAGAGTAGTAACAGGCAATTTCTTTTTACGGTCGATATACGCATACATTACATTGTTAATATCTGTAGCGAATTCGATCCATGAACCTTTGAATGGAATAATACGGGCAGAGTACAATTTAGTACCGTTAGCATGTACGCTCTGACCAAAGAACACGCCCGGAGAACGGTGCAACTGAGAAACAACTACACGCTCAGCACCATTAATAACAAAAGTTCCTTTCGGAGTCATATACGGAATAGGACCCAGATAAACATCCTGAATAACCGTATCGAAATCTTCATGATCAGGATCAGTACAATACAACTTCAGTTTTGCTTTCAAAGGCACGCTGTATGTGAGCCCGCGCTCCAAACACTCGTCTATTGAATAGTGAGGCGGATCAATGTAATAGTCCAAGAATTCAAGGACAAAGTTATTACGAGTGTCAGCAATAGGGAAGTTTTCAGCGAATACCTTATACAGCCCGTCATTCTTACGCTTTTCGGGCGGGGTATCCAACTGTAAAAAGTCTTGGAATGACTTCAATTGCACTTCCAAGAAATCCGGATACTTCATCGGATTCTTGATGGAAGCAAAATTAACTCTTTGATTTTCAGTATTTGAAGACATTTGTTAATATTTTGTAGAACTTAATAATAATATAGACACAAAAAGGTTAAGAATCCTCTACTAGAGGATTCCTAACCGTATTACCTGATACTCAGGCTAATATTATTTAAGCTCAACTTCAGCTCCAGCTTCTTCCAACTGTTTCTTCAATGCTTCAGCATCAGCTTTAGCGATTCCTTCTTTGATAGCGCTAGGAGCACCGTCAACCATATCTTTAGCTTCTTTCAAACCAAGACCAGTTAATTCTTTTACTAACTTAACGATAGCCAACTTGTTTGCACCAGCTGCTTTCAATACTACGTCAAAAGAAGTTTTTTCTTCTGCAGCGGCAGCAGCGCCACCAGCAGCAGGACCAGCAACAGCAACAGCTGCAGCTGCAGGTTCGATACCATATTCTTCTTTCAGGATTGTAGCCAGTTCGCTAACTTCTTTTACGGTCAGGTTTACTAATTGTTCTGCAAAAGCTTTCAAATCTGCCATTTTTGTATGATTTAAATGTTTGTTTATCTGTGTAAATTAAAAAAATTATCTTTCTTCCAGAGTCTTCAACAGACCATGGATAGTTTGTCCTGATGACTGAAGAGCAGAGATAACGTTCTTCGCCGGAGATTGCAACAACATGATAACATCTCCGATAAGTTCGTTTTTGCTCTTGATATTTACCAAGGCTTCGAGATTTTCTGCACCGATATAGAAACTTTCCTGTACATAGGCAGCTTTCAATTCCGGCTTAACAGGAGCATCCTTTTTAGCATCTTTAGTAAATTCCTTAATCAGACGAGCGGGAGCATTAGCAGTCTGTGAGAACATCACAGCTGTATTGCCTTTCATTGCAACCTGCAGAGGTGAGAAATCACCTTCTACATTTTCCAATGCCTTTTTAAGCAAGTTATTCTTTACAACAACCAACTTGATCTCTTTCTTGAAACATTCCCGTCTCAATTTGCTGGTTTTCTCAGCATCCAATGCTTCGATGTCAGTCAAATAAAAGTTAGGATATTCCTTTACGATCTCAGTCAGTTGACCTATAATTAAGCCTTTATCTTCCTTTTTCATTGTCCAATAATTTTAATTAGTTTTCTTCAACTGATTTGGGGTCAATTTTAATACCCGCACTCATTGTACTTGAAAGATAAATGCTCTTTATATATGTACCTTTAGCTGCAGACGGTTTCAACTTCAAAAGAGTTGAAATAAATTCCTTAGCATTGTCACGAATCTGATCGGAATTGAAAGAAATCTTACCGATTGAAGTGTGAACGATACCGGATTTGTCTACCTTAAAGTCGATCTTACCTTGCTTAACTTCTTTCACTGCGTTTCCAATTTCATTGGTAACCGTACCACTCTTCGGGTTAGGCATCAAACCACGCGGGCCTAATACTCTACCCAGAGCACCAATCTTACCCATGATAGAAGGCATAGTGATAATTACGTCAATATCAGTCCAACCGCCTTTAATCTTTTCAATATACTCGTCCAATCCAACATAGTCAGCACCTGCAGCAGTAGCTTCAGCTTCCTTGTCTGGTGTACATAATGCGAGAACCCGAACCTGCTTACCCGTTCCGTGAGGCAGTGAAACCACACCTCTCACCATTTGGTTAGCTTTACGAGGGTCAACACCTAAACGAACATCAACATCTACAGAGGCATCAAACTTAGTAGTAGTAATTTCTTTTACCAAAGCTGAAGCTTCTTTCAATGTGTACGCTTTCCCAGCTTCAATCTTGCCCAAAGCCAACTTTTGATTTTTTGTAAGTTTACTCATCTCAATTGAAGTTTATTAATTATTACCCGGGAATGTCC
>OHNX01001012.1_pt1 | contig 9864 bp, 10 predicted proteins | sample 1569691 | NCBI WGS metagenome assembly OHNX01 (sample SAMEA3879507, study PRJEB24766) | human gut metagenome | biome: human-associated habitat; feature: feces | place: USA | collected 1985/1987
ACTTACAAATACCGCTTTTAACTCCTACCCCGTAACGGTACTGCTTATTTTTTTAGCCGCCAAAATACTGCTTACGCTGCTCGCCTTCGGGCGCGGGCTGCCGGGCGGCGCATTTATACCGACGCTTGTTGCGGGCGGAGTTGCCGGTGCGGTTATGGCCGGGCTGTTTTCTCAGGCGGGCCTTTTAAGCAGCGCCTATAAAACAAATATCGTTATACTTTCCATGGCGGCATTTTTTACGGCTTCCGTACGCACACCAATCACCGCCACGGTGCTTGTTATGGAAATGACAGGTTCGTTTCTGCACCTTTTGCCGCTGGCGCTTGCTTCGCTTACGGCTTTTGCCACAACGGAAGTTTGGCGCGCCAAGCCGCTGTACGGCGAACTGTTTATGCGTCTTTTGAAAAATACCAAAGCGCTGGAACGCAACCACGCCGAACAGGAACGCAGCATTATGGAGCTGACGGTAGATACCGGCAGCACTGCCGACGGGCGCCTGGTGCGCGAAATTAACTGGCCGCGCCATTCGCTTTTAGTAGATGTAAAACGCGGCGACGAAGAACTCATCCCCGAAGGCAATACGCGCCTTCACAGCGGCGATACGCTGTATGTGCTGTGCTACCCTACGGAAATTGAAGAACTGCAAAAACTTACAGCAAAATAATAAAACGGCAGTAACCTATTTAGGATGCTGCCGTTATTTTTATGTTTTTCCGGTTTTAATCAATGCCTGTTACTTTGTATCCTAAGGCTTCCACCGCCGCCGTTAACGCAGAAACTTCCGGCTCCTGCCCTTTGTCTGCAAAAACCTCTGCCCAGTTTCTGTCAAGCCTTACAGTCACGCTTTTTACGCCCGGTACCTGTGCCAATGCAGTCTGTACTTTCTCCGAGCATTTTCCGCACGCCATGCCTTCAATTTTAACAACCAGGTAATCCAAACGCTCAATTTTAAAAATTACCGGGCGCGTACCATCGTTGCAGCAGGCAATCATCATGCGCTCGTCGTTAGTCCAGCCGCGCATAATGCTGCCGCCCTGAAGCGCAGTGTAAATATAACGGCTGATACAGTCCCACGCTTCGCCGCACTGCGTACCGTTGCCGGTATGCCAGAAGGTATCGTCGCCGCCGTAGCGCTCAAAAATAAACTCGTCGCCCACATTATAAAACGGGCACGGACCGCTTTTAGGGTCTGCCAAATATTTTTCCTGATAATCATTAAAGCATTTTTTGTCAATAACCGTTACTTTACATTTGTGCTGCATGATGCTCGCTCCTTTTATTTTAATTATTTTTCCTTTAGCGTCTTTGATTATACGCTAATTTTTCATTTTCACTTTATCACTCATGTTACTTTTTATAATCAACAATGCTTTGATCTTTAATACACTTCACGTAACAACGTGCGGATTTGCAAAAATAAGGCATATATTTTTAGCAATATTCACTAAGAAAAACTGCAAAAACTGTGTTTGTTTAAGCGCAGCGAGTTACGCAGTTTTTGTAGTTTTTATACTAAATTGTTGCGTCAAAAAATTTCCAGCCGCATTTGCTGCAAATTCGTACTTTATCACTATTTAATAAAGAAAAATCTGTATATCATAGCAAAAAAGACCTTAATCAAACAAAAGCTGTGTGCTGTAAGGTGAATGATAAAAAAACTGCGGCGGCTAAATTTTTTTATCTATTCAAACGAGAGGTCAGCCGCGAAGCCTGACCGGAATCGGAGAAGCCGCAGTTTTTAGCGTGAACCGCATCAGTACATAGCTTTTGTTTATTCAAACCCATTATAAACCCCAAATACACCCATTGCCTAACCACGCCGCCAATGCTACAATTTAACTGAACATAACACATCGGAGGAACCGCCATGCTGACACCACGTTATTATTTCACAGGCGAATTCTGCCGTTTTTACGACTATTTTCTGTCGCACCCGCATACCGAAAAACACTTTTCCAAAGGCGAATACCTGTGGCGTCCGGGGCAGCCGCACGAAAAAATTCATTACATAAAAAGCGGCGCGCTGATGCACTACGCCGACCATGAAAACGGACACCGCAAAATCATCAGCTTCCACGGCGAAGGCAGTATTTTCCCCGGTTACCATACCTGCGGCTTTAAAATAGAGCTTTCGCTTACAACGGTTGCCCTGACGGAAATTTCCGTGCTGGAATTTACGCGGCAGCAGTTCAGCCAAATGTTTGAAGAAAACACGGAATTAAGCGAGCAGGTTGTCAACTGGTATTCCATGTACGTCAACCGTCTGCTGTTTGAAACCGTACATCAGGAATACAATTCATCCTTTGTCAAAATCTGCAATCTGCTGTATCTGCTAACAGTAAATAACCCGCAAAACCACGGTTTTGATATTGCCATTACGCAGGACGCCCTTGCCGGAATGCTCGGCCTGAGCCGCGTGCAGATAACGCGCGGGCTTGCACAGCTGCGCCGGCAAACCATCATCGCCACAGGGCGCGGCAAAATTACCGTTACGGATTTACCGGCACTGGCACGGCTCTGTTCTTCGGAAACCACCGGCTGATATTATGTGCTTTTATTATAAAGCGCAGAAGCAGAAACGTCTGCTTCAAATGATACAAAAGAAAACTAAAACGGCAATAACCTGCACTATGCAAAAGTTATTGCCGTTATTTTTATGCGTATATGGTTTAATAAATGCAGTACAGCTTGTGCGGCGAGCCTGTAAGCGCCTTGCCGCCGTTTGCCGTTACAAGGTAAGTGTTTTCGCTGCCAACCATGCCAATGCCGGGCAGGGCAATTTTCGGCTCCAGTGCAAAGGCCATGCCTTCCGTAAGCACTTCTTTAAAACGGTTGGCAACGGCCGGGCTTTCATCCATGGTAAGCCCGATGCTGTGCCCCAAAAACTTCCCGCCGTTCATAAAACCTGCAGCAAAGCGGCTGTCAAACTGCTTCATTGTTTCGTTATAAATATCTTCCACCACCGTGCCGGGCTTTAACATGGCAGCGGCAAAACGCTCAAGCATTATGCAATGCTCATGCGCCGCCAAAATCAAATCGCGGTTGGGGTCTTTATTAATATCGCCAAAATAATATACTATCGTTTTATCGGTATGGTAGCCTTCCACGCCGCAGGGAATATCCAGATAAACCAGCCTGCCCGCTTTTAATTTGCGGAACGGCGAACCGATGCTCTGCACCGCAATGCAGGTGCCGCCCGTGCCGCCGGGGCCGTCAAAAGCAGTGCGCACCAGCCCGCTTTTGCCAAACGACGCCACGCCGATAACATCTTCGCCCAAGGGCAGATTCATGCGTGCAATACCGTGCGAACCACGTTTTAACATTTCGGTGTACAGGCTTACGGCAAGTTCGGCTTCGCTGATGCCTTCCTTTATCATTTTTGGCGCCAACTGCTCCAGCACCGTCTGATGAATCGCACCGCTGCGCTTCATCAGTTCCAGCTCATAGCTGCTTTTTACAAGGCGCAGGCTGCACAGCAGGCCGTCAATATCGGCATATTCTTTAAACGGCATATATTTGCGCAGCATATTCAGCCAGTCAACAGTGGCTTTTCTGCATTCCACATACATAACTTCCGGGCAAGCGCCATAAAATTCCGCCAAAGTGCGGAAGCTCTGCATCGGGCGGATATCCGGCAAAAGCGATTCATTGCGGGCGCGGTCATAGCTTCTGCGCACCCACAAAATTTCGTCCTGCGGGCGGATAACCAGTGCGCCCTCCTGCATTGTACCTGTAAAATAGTACATATTAACTTTATTATTAATAACTGCCATCTGCCAGCCGGGATGTTCTTTTTCCATTTCCTCGCGGAAACGCGCAATGCGTATCTGCAGTTCTTCAAGCGGCACGCGCCTTATTTCGTCAGTCATCAGCGAGGCATGTTCCAATATAGACATAGTATTGCTCCTTTATGATAGTTTATTATAAACCAACTTATTACAGGAAGATGTTAATGCTATAAAGCCATAAGCAAAAACTGCGGCGGCAAAAATTATAAATTTAACATAAGAGAGTCCGGCTGCGCAGCCCGGACGGAATCGCAGAAGCCGCAGCATTTTTGTATGGCTGCAATAGTATTGACATCTTCTTTATTTCAAGCATAATCAGATTTACTTTACAATCATACCATACGTTGCCCTCTTCAATTAGCACAGGCATACAAAAAACTCCGGTGCCTGCAAAAACAAGCACCGGAGAAGGTAACATTAATCCTTATTAAACAATCCTGTAAAATCAAAAGTGGCAAAATAATCTGCCGGAGTTTCGGCGCGGCGTATCATTTCAACGCTGCCGTCCTCTTTCAGCAAAAGTTCCGAGCTGCGCAGCTTGCCGTTGTAGTTATAACCCATGGCAAAACCGTGCGCACCGGCGTCATGGATAAATACCAAATCGCCGATATTTATTTCCGGCAGCATGCGGTCAATGGCAAATTTATCGTTGTTTTCGCACAAGCCGCCCGTAACGTCATATTTATGGTCACAGGGCGCATTTTCCTTGCCCATAACGGTTATATGGTGGTAAGCGCCATAAATTGCCGGACGCATCAGGTTGGCGGCGCAGGCATCCAGCCCGATGTATTCTTTATAAATATGCTTTTGGTGAATAACGCGGCTTACCAACGCGCCGTAAGGTGCCAGCATATAGCGGCCCATTTCGGTATAAAGCCTTACGTTGCCCATACCTGCCGGTACAAGCACTTCTTCATAAGCACGGCGCACGCCGTCGCCTATTTCCATAATATCATTTTGCGGCTGTCCGGGGCGGTAAGCAATGCCAACACCGCCGGAAAGATTGATAAATTCAATGGAAGCGCCGGTTTCTTCTTTTAATTCCACGGCTACTTTAAATAAAATACGTGCCAGTTCCGGATAGTAATCGTTGGTAACGGTGTTGCTTGCCAAAAACGCATGCAGGCCAAAGTGTTTTACTCCCTTAGCCATAAGTCGTTTGTAAGCCTCGGTAAGTTGCTCGCGCGTCATGCCGTATTTGGCGTCGCCAGGGTTGTCCATAATGTTGTTGGCAATGGCAAAATGCCCGCCCGGATTATAGCGGCAGCACACGGTATCGGGAATATCAGCCACGCGCTCCAAAAAGTCAATATGGGTAATATCATCCAGATTTATAGTGGCATTAAGTTTGCGTGCCAGCTGAAAATCTTCGGCAGGCGTATCGTTGGACGAAAACATAATTTCGTCGCCCTTAAAGCCAACCGCATCAGCCATTAAAAGCTCTGTATAAGAAGAACAATCCGCGCCGCAGCCTTCTTCATGCAAAATTTTTAAAATGCCCGGCGTCGGCGTTGCTTTTACCGCAAAATATTCTTTAAATCCTTTGTTCCAGCTGAAAGCTTTATTTACCCTGCGCGCAGTTTCGCGGATGCCTTTTTCGTCATATAAATAAAACGGCGTTGCATAGCGTGATGCAATATCTTCAAGTTGTTCTTTGGTAACAAACGGAATTTTTTCAGACATTAATCTCAACCTTTCTGCAATTCAATCAGTTTAATTTCATTTTTAAGCGCGTCCTTAAACAAATCCACCAGGTTACGCTTACAGGAATATAAACAGGTTGAATTTGCCCCCTCATCCAAATCACCGGTCAGCACCGTCTGCGAATCGGCTATCAGCCTTATCTGCCCTGTCTGTTTAACGGTGTTGTAGCAAATTGCCCCCGGAAGCAGGAAATCGCTGCCGGTAATAACCACTACCTTTAAGCCGCGGCCAAGTGCGTCCTCAAGTTCAGTACGCAAAAGTTCCATTACGGCGGCATTTGCCGATACATAAATGCGCGCTTTGGCATTAAGTACGGTGTTTTGCAGCTTGCTGATAATTTCTGCGTTGCCTTTAATGGTTATATAACCTTCGGCTTCATTTTTTACACCGGGCAATTCTTTTATAAGCGCGTCGCGCATTTCCGCCAGGCGGCGGATTTTATTATTGCAGAACTCCTCCGGTGCAACCGGCGTATAACGCGTCACTTTGCCTTCTTCCATTATATAGGCAGCACCCTTTTCCACCAGCCCGGCCAGTGCCGTATAGGTGTTGGAGCGCGATATGCCTGTCTGCTTGGCCGCTTCATAGCCTGTAAGGCGTCCGGCTTTTACCAGCAGCAGGTATAATGTTGCCTCCTGGCGTGTAAGGTTAAAGTGCATTAAGCGTTCTACGATTTCCATTCCCCTCATTCAGCCCCTTGTATATTGTTCCTGTTCAAGAACACTATACTCTTTTTTTATGCGGTTGTCAATAACTAACCAAAAAATTTGCCAAAAAATAAGCAGGCCTTTCAAGCCTGCTGAACTTATATTGCTATTTAATTTTTTCGAAAGTATTGGTTAAGTTTGCAAAATCCTGCAGCGAAAGCGTTTCGCCGCGGCGTTTAGGGTCAATGCCCGCAAGGTTCAGCCATTCCTGTGCCTGCTGCGAGGTAATGCCCATATTCTTCAGCGCATTACTTAACATTTTGCGGCGCAGCGAAAATGCTGCCTTTACCACCCGGAAAAACAGTTTTTCATCACAAATTTCCACCGGCGGCACGGTGCGGTTTTTGCATACCACAACGGCGCTGTCCACGCTTGGGCGCGGAATAAAACTTGACGGCGGCACGATAAAAGCAATTTCCGGCTCTGTGTAATACTGCATGGCAACCGAAAGCGCGCCGTAATCTTTTCCTCCCGGCGCTGCCGTTATGCGCTCGGCAACTTCCTTCTGCACCATAATTACCATGCGTTCAAGCGGCAGCTTTTTTCCAAGCAGCGCAAAAATTATCGGCGTGGTAATGTAATACGGCAAATTGGCCGCAACCTTAAAGGTTTTGCCGCCCATGGCTCTGTTAATGTCAAGTTCAAGCACGTCGGCATTAATAACGCGCACGTTCTCATAGCCTTCCAGCGTTTTTTCCAGCACCGGCAAAAGGCGTTTATCCAGTTCAACAGCGGTTACGTCTGCGCCGGTTTCTGCCAGTGCCTGCGTCAGCGTGCCAATGCCGGGCCCCACTTCAAGCACCGGTTCTCCGGGTGCAAGTTCTGCGGCAGCGGCAATGCGGCGCACAATGTCTTCATCAATTAAAAAGTTCTGCCCGAGTTTTTTATTGGCATGCAGGTTAAACCTGCGCAATATATAGTTAGTAACTTCCGGTGTAGCAATTACAGGTTTCTTCATTCAACGTCTCCAATTTCCGCCAATGCGGAATTAAATTCTTCGCGCGTTACGCCGTAGGTGTTAAGCCTTTGCAAAAAGCATTTGGCATTGCCGTAACCGACGCCCAAAAGTGCAGCCAGTTTATCGCGCCTTGCGCTTGCCATGCTGCCGCCGCTTAGCCCGTTTATCATTAAATCACGCTCTGTAAATTCTTTCTGCGGCGTAAATTCATGATGGCGCACTTTGCCCAGCGCCGCTAAAATAGCTTTGGGGCTTGCCTGTTCCACGCCGACATCACCGTTGGCGGTTGCATCAATGCGCGGTATAAAAGCCTGCCCTGCCTCCGGAAAACGCTCCGTTAAAAAGCGGCGTATGCGGTTGCCCGCTCCGTCAGGGTCAGTAAGTATAATAATGCCGCGCTTTTTATACGCTGCTTCAATTTTGCGCATGGTAGACGCAGCCAGCGTAAAGCCGCCCGTTTCTATCGTATCGGCTTCCAGCGCGCGCCTGATTGCCGCGGTATCACTTTTTCCTTCTACTACAATAACTTCTTTAAGCACTTATTAGTCCTCTAAAATATAAACTTCTACATTACGGCGGCCCCAGTTAATTGCTTCCTCGTAACTGTCCATAAACAAATCCACGCGGTTGCCGCGGATAGCACCGCCGGTATCGCCAGCAATGGCAATGCCGTAACCGGGGATATACATTTTGGTATAGTACGGTATTACACGCGGGTCAACGGCAACAATGCCGCGGGCAGCCACAAGGCCGATGGATGTAAGGCCTGTGCCGGTGCCGCAGTGTACGGTATAGGCGCTTGCTTCAGCAGTAATGATGCGGCTATATTTTTTTCTGCCTTCAGGCGTTTCTACCGACATGCCAATGCCGCGCCTGATAACGGAATATTTTGGGTCAGCCAGAACTTCGCGGGCAATTTCCACTTCTTTGGGTGCTTTGCCAGTGCTTACCACGGATTTTTTTACCACTTTTACCTTGCCGGCTTTGCCCTGTTCCACAAGCTGCTCCTGCCCGTAAGGAATATTCTCGTCATCAATATACTTTACTGGAATTTCCGAATCGGCCTCAACGGAGCTTAAAGTATCTCCTTTGTTAAGGATATGGATTTCCACATTGGCAGTAACCGGAGTATCTGCGGCAGGGTAAACGCGTTTTTTGTTAAAGCGGATGTTTAACTCTTTTAACGCTTCGCCAACAGTATCTTTATTGGTAAAAAACTTCTGCTGCGAATCTCCGCGTACAACAATAACCGGCACGGCGCGTTTTAAAACCAGCACTTTGCCGCGGCCGCTCGTTTTTTCTTCAATACGGTCTGCCTGACCTACGGCAATGCCCGCTTCTTTAAAAACAGCGCGCGGGTCGGAAAGTTCTGTTGTAACTGTTCTTTCCGTACCGTCAAACTTTAAAATGGTAACAGGTGCTTCCGCCAAACCAAGATGCGTATGCCCACTGAATAAAATTACAAACATTATGGCTATCAAAATGGTTCTTCTGAAAACTGTAACATTTTTAGGCATAATATTACCTCCTTAATTCGGGGGTATTTTATCACAGCCTTTTTTATAATGTCAAGCCATCTTCCTTGAAGGTACTTTTAGTTTAAAATTAAACAACTCTTTACAAAAAGTATTATGCACAAGCACCTTTATGGTAAATAAAAGACGCAGCAGTAGCAGACTGCCGCGTCAGCATTATTTAATTTTATTAAAAAGCGTTTTAACGTTTTTCGTTGTCTGCGCTGCCAGTGCTTCAAAAGTTGTTCCGCGTACCAGCGCCGCATTTTGCGCCACAAGTTCCGTATAAAGCGGGTTATTGCGCTTGCCGCGGTAAGGCACCGGCGTTAAATACGGCGAATCCGTTTCAAAAAGCAGCAATTCATCAGGCACAAATGCAAGTACCTCGCGCACTTTGGCTGCGTTTTTATAAGTGCTTGTACCGCCAAAGCCAAAGTAATAGCCGCGTTTGGCAAGTTCCTTTGCCATTTCCAGCGAGCCGGAATAACAATGGAAAACAGCCCTTGTTCCCGCAGGCACTTCGCTGCGGAAAATATCGAAAATATCGCCGTGCGCTTCACGGTCATGGATAATTACCGGCAAATCAAACTGTACGGCAAGGTCGATCTGCTCCAAAAGGCGCTTTTTCTGTACTTCTTTAGGCTCGTTTTCTTTCCAGTAATAATCAAGCCCTATTTCGCCGATTGCCGCAACTTTTGGATGCACAGCCCACGCTGCCAGTTTATCAAGATAATGCTCATCTTTAATACCGGCAAGTTCTTCCGGATGCCAGCCCACAGCGGCATAAACAAAATCATACTTTTCTGCAAGCTGTACGGCAAAAGCGGAACTTGCTTCGTCACAGCCGGGGTTAATAAAACCTTCCATTTCTTCGCTGATTTTGGCAATCAGCTCGTCACGGTCGTCGGTAAAATAATCGGAATCAAGATGGGCGTGCGAATCCCACAAACCTGTACGCGACATTTTATTTCACCTTGCTGCCGCTGGCAATGCCCGGTGCGTCTGCCAGTACCAGATTGCCTTCGCCGTCGCTGGCTGCCAGCACCATGCCGCGGCTTTCAATGCCGCGCAGTTTGGCCGGTTTGAGGTTGGCGATAACAATAACGTTTTTGCCAATCAGGTTTTCCGGTTCATAATGCTGGGCAATTCCGCTTACAATAGTGCGTTCCTCATCGCCGATTTTAACCTGCAAT
>OHNX01001056.1_pt1 | contig 9561 bp, 11 predicted proteins | sample 1569691 | NCBI WGS metagenome assembly OHNX01 (sample SAMEA3879507, study PRJEB24766) | human gut metagenome | biome: human-associated habitat; feature: feces | place: USA | collected 1985/1987
AAAAAAGACTTTTTAAGAGAGAAAAGGGATTTTTAAACAAATCCTTTTTCTTTTTTTATTGTTATAATGTCAATGAATTTATAAATATTTACTGTATAAGAATTGTATGTATGGTACAATGAAAAATAAGAAAAGACATATGAAGTCAAGGAGAAAGGATAAAAGGCTTATGGCAAAGAAAAAAGGAGTGTCATCGAAGACACAGACAAAGAAACAGCTTGATGATTACGCAAATCAAAATAATCCAAATAATAAAGCGTATAAGGCTCGAGTTGCAAATGATAAAAATACAAAGAAATATTCACGTAAGAATGAGTCAAAACGTCAAACTAAGCAATGGGCTAAATTTGAAAAGGAAAATGGTGTGATGTACCCTCTTGATTGGATGTATTATAGTAATCCATATGACTTTGATTAAAAATCTGTTGGTTGATAATCGAAGAAAAGGGGAATATTTTCCTTAAAAGAATCCTTCTTAACTGTTATGTTAAGGAGGATTTTTTTAATTTTAAAAACATACAAAAAAGTTTAAACATAAATTTAATGAATCTAGTATACTCTAACCATCTTACATTGGAGGAGGTTAAGAGTATGAACAGAGTTGAAAAAATCAAGAAAAAGCTAAAAAAGTCCATTGATGAAATGCCTGTTGAAAGATTGGCGGTTTTCTTGGCAGTGTCTAGTGACGTTGACTCTAAGATGGCTCAAACAGATCTCGAGGATTTTAAGAAATTTGAATCAGAAATCATTAAGGCTAAAGGCAATGCTGGCATTGATGAATTAGATGCATCTGGACATTATGTAGATGTATTTACCAAATGGTTGGCTAAGAATAGAGCCAAGAAGTCTTCTAAAAAGATTGCCAAGAAAACATCTAATAAGGTTGCAAAGGAAACGACTAAAGAAGCAGCAAAACTTACAGCAAAGGTTGCTACAAAAGTAGGAACGACTGCGGCAGGCACAGCTGGAGGTCCTATGGGAATGGTTATCGGTTATGCAGTGGGTGAAGCTGCAGGCGAAATGGTTGATATCAAGTTTCATCAGGCAGAGCGACGAATGCGAATGCTTAAGTTCTTTAAAGATAAGTTGAATGCACAAGATGATCAGAAAGACAATGCTTATACGGATTATCAGAGACAATACGAAAGCTGGAAGAATGCCTGCAGAAAACCGGATACACCTACGCATAAGGATGAAAAACTGTCGGATAAACTTGCAAGACTACAAAGGGAAGCCACTGAAAACCAGAACAGTATTAGCAGACAGACAAAGAACAGAGGGGCAAGATAATATGCCCTTTGCTGTATATTCTTTTGACAGAATTATTCTCTTTAAAGAAGGGAGAATTGTTGAACAAGGTACTTTTGAAGAACTACTACATACAGATTCTTATTTTATGGACTTGTATAATGCGAATGTGAAATAATTGTTTTTTAGGTCGAAACTTGTAAAAATACAAAGGGGCTTTTGCTCTTGCACTTTTTTAATTGTTAGAGTAGCAGTCCCTTAGCGTACTTAAAGTTTAATAGAGTCTTCTGCGTCTACCCATATCTGCATAGTTCCATCCAGATATAGTTTTGCATATTCAAGAGGTTCATCAATAGCAAGAGCATTTAATGCACACTGAGAGCATGGTGTAGTTTTAATACCATCTTCTGCCTTGTGGCAGTCAATACGGAGCATATATCCGGCACAGGTGTAAATATCTATGCTATTCCGGTACATATTGTATTCTGCGTAAATAATATTCATATCGTGTCTCCTTCAAATCAATTAATCAAAATAAGAAATTCAGAAGCATTTCAATAAGTTCACCATGTCAGTTTCATTTTGTGTTATACTGTGTAATATGATTTTGTTTCCCTTGCTTTTTCCCTTACCAGAGTCCGTAAACACTGGTGGGACGATATAACACAAGGGAAAAAATAAGGGAAAGCTCACCTGCGACAAATCCAGTGTTTTAAATGGTTTGCGTAGAATTTAATAACAAAATATAACAGTTATTAAATTTCTTAAAACAGGTGAAATCTCGATCGGGATTTGTGGAGAAGAGTAATTTGCTGGTATTAAATAAATTAGAGCGGTTGCTAACGGTATGTAAAGTCAAAAACATTGATGATATAGATTTCAGATGCTTTAAACCCAAAGAAAATTATACGAGGAGTGAATTATTAGCATGAAAGTTCAGCATATTGCAATCGAAGGAAAATATTTCTTTATCAACACTGATATGATTATCAGACGCAGTTCATACCCTTCTGATCTGCAGGAGTATAATATCGTATCTAAACTTCCAGGACTTGTGTGCAGAGGAGGAAGCTACATTATTGATTCATATGGGCATTATTTGACAAAACCTGTCTGGGATAAAGAAACTATCATTTACGCAGAACTTGATATGAATTTGCCTGCCGCCTGCAAAATGGAGCATGATGCAATCGGACATTATTCCCGTCCGGATGTACTTGAATTAAAAGTCAATGAAAAATAACAATAAAAAAACACTAAAGAAATTGGCAATCCTTGTAATAGGTTCTATAATTGCGGCTTATGGAATTACACTTGCACTGTACGCTGGATTTGGCGGAGCTACGCTTGCGGTGCTGTGGCAGGGGATTGCAAGAACATTTCACATAAGCATTGGCACAGCATCTTTTGTTGTAGCATTGGGAATGATTTTGTTTGCGCTCATTTACGATAAAAGTCAGATTCATATAGGAACTGTGTTGTACCAGATTGTATACAGTATCTGTGTAGATTTGTTTGCTAACTGCCATATTTACAGTACCTATAAGTGGATCAATTTTTTAATTATGTTGTTAGGAGTGGTTTTGTTTGCTGTCGGAACAGGACTATATGCGTCGGCATCCCTTGGTAGAGGCTCCTATGAGGCAGTCACTTTTGCTTTAGCAGAAAAAAATCACTGGCAGATTAAATTTGTTCGAATGGCATTGGATATTTTGGTTGTTGTTACAGGTGTTTTGTTTGGCGGAAAGTTTGGTGTATGCACGCTTATTACAGTTATCATTTCAGGCCCAATTATCCAATTTGTTAATGCGAAAGCAAAACAGGTTTTAAAGATATGATAGTAAAGAAACTTACAACTTTGAAGTTGTAAGGATGGTAAATTTCGAGATTATCTGAATTGAGGAGAGATATTTTTGATAGAGATTAAAGTAATAGAACCTGGTTATAAAGTATGGAATGATACAATTAAATTTGCAAAAGGATGTTCTTGGAGAGCAGGAATTTATCTTGCAAAGAAGATGGAAGACAATGATTTTGAAGAAAATGAACGTGTTTTAGTAGCAATGTATGATGGTAATATCGCAGGATTTTGTACATATGCAAATAAAGATGAATTGCCTTCAGAATATGAATTTACTCCTTTTGTTGGATTTATGTTTGTTGATGAAATATATAGGGGAAATCGTTTATCTGAAAAACTGATAAATTGTGCATGTGACTTGGCCCTTAAACAAGGGTTCTCAAGGATGTATATTATGAGTGGTGAAATTGGTTTGTATGAAAAATATGGATTTACAAAAATGGGAAAGTATAAAACGATATATGATTCTATAGACCAGCTTTTTTATAAAGATATTTAGCATGACAAATTCCAGTTTGTAGATGCAAATACATAGTAATTATGGTGTAGGGGACAAGGAATTGTTCCCTGCAAATCGATATTTATAGGAGGTAAAGCAGAATGAAATGTCCATATTGTGGTGAAGAAATGATAAGAGGATACCTAATGAGCTCACGAGACATTACTTTTGCAGTTGATAATGTGACAAAAGTTTTTCGTATTAAACAATCGGACGATTTGGAATTGAGTAAAGGTTCAGGCGGAATCCCTCATTGTGAAGCTTATCGTTGCAGTAGTTACAAAAAGATTTTGATTGATTATGCGAATAGATAAATTCAAGTTTGTCATATATGCAAGAACGACTACAACGGTATTGACTAGTGACAATAAAATGACAATATTTTCGTCTTAGACTATATGCAAAAATACTAAAATAGTACAGAAATGAACTGTTAAATACAATAAATATCCTGCTTTATAAAGGAGTAAATTTTTACGAGTAGGAGTTTGAATATTAAAAAAAGAAACCATGGGCTTGAGGTTGTATCCTATTTGGTGCTACATGGTTTCTTTTTTTGATTTCTTCAATGAATTACAGTACAAATATTTGTTAACTATTTCCTAAGAAATTCCCTCAACCTATCCGGATAATAATTCATTATTAATTCATTATCAACATTCATTGATTCTACCAATGGACCGCAGTGGTCGTAGTTGGCAATATCAGTCGTAAAGTGTGCATCACTTCCCATTATGAAAGGATGATTGTATTTCTTACAGTTTTCGATAATTAATTTCTGGTTTTCTTTTACATTTTTTCTATTTTTATCCCTAAGGGCATTATTATTTATTTCAAGAAGAACGTGATATTCTTTTGCAGCCTGAACAAGGGCTTCGTAATCAAGAGGACAACGGCCGTCGTCAGGATGGCTTATAATGTTTACATTAGGATTCTTAATGGCATTTATTATTGCAGCAGTGTTTTCTTCTTTTGAGCCGAACTTGTAGCATACAGAATGGATGCCGGCAATAACAAAATCAAGTCGATCAATATATTTCTGATCAAGATCAAGTGTGCCATTGTAGTCGATTATATTAATTTCTGCGCCAAGTCTTAAATCTAATCCAAAAAGGTCTCTTGGAACAACTCTTAGATTTTGAAAATAAATATCAGCACAAGTTCCGGGGGTTCCTGAACTGTGTTCAGTGATTCCATAAATTTCAAGTCCTTTGTTTGCTGCTTCTTTACACATTTCTGTAAGTGTGGCATAAGCGTGACCGCTTGCAATGGTGTGAGTGTGCATATCTGCGAGAATTTTGTTCATAGATTTTTCCTCCTGTGTATTTCGTTTATTTATGATTACACGGATTGTTGCGTGCTTCGCAGTCCCACAATCCTTCCCCTCAATATTCGCATATTGTGAAGCTTGCACTTAACTTTTATGCTCATATTGTGGGCGCGTCTCAAAGTCATTATCCCTTTATTGTGTAAGCACAAGCGGGATAAGACTTTTTGACGTTGTAATCATTTAATATTGTATCACCATTGTATTGACAATGAAATAAGATAATTATATATTATATAAGGTTAGAAATACTAAACTTTTTGTTTAAAAATAACAAACTTAGCCTTAAAGTATGATTAGAGCTAAAAATAAAAAGGGATAATACTATGGATATAGGAAAAAAGATTAAAGAGTTAAGAATTTTGAAAGGACTTACTCAGGAGGAATTGGCTGATAGGGCAGAGTTGACTAAGGGATTTATTTCTCAGGTTGAGAGGAATCATACATCTCCGTCAATAGCAACTCTTGTGGATATTCTCCAGTGTCTGGGTACGGATTTGAAGAATTTTTTTGAAGATGATGAGGATAATCAGATTGTCTTTTCTAAGGAAGACTATTTTGAGAAGGAAGATAAAGAACTTAAAAATATGATTCAGTGGATTGTGCCAAATGCACAAAAAAATCTGATGGAACCTATTTTGGTCACATTAGAGGCAGGCGGTTCAACTTACCCTGACAATCCTCATGAGGGTGAAGAGTTTGGCTATGTTTTGTCAGGAACGATTAAGGTTGTGCTTGGAAGCAAGACTTATAAAGTGAAAAAAGGTGAAACTTTTTATTATGAGGCAAAATATAAGCACTATCTTAAATCAGACAAGGGCGCAAAGGTGTTATGGATTAGTGGCCCCCCAAGTTTTTAAAACAGTTTAGGAGAAAGTTATGGAAAAGAAGATTATTGAATTAAAAAATATTAGCAAGAATTTTGAAGACCAGCAGGTTTTAAAGGGGATTGATTTAAACATATATGAAAACGAATTTCTTACATTACTTGGACCAAGCGGATGCGGTAAGACTACTTTGTTAAGAATTATCGGTGGTTTCGAGGAACCAAGTAATGGTCAGTTGATTTTTGACGGAAAGGATATTTCAAAGGTTCCGCCTTACAAAAGAGAAGTAAATACAGTATTTCAGAAGTACGCCCTGTTTCCTTTCTTAAATGTGGCAGATAATATTGCTTTTGGTCTTAATCTTAAGAAAATGGACAAAGACGTCATAGAGAAAAAGGTTAGCAGAATGCTTGAACTGGTAGGCCTTAAAGGCTTTGAAAAAAGAGATGTAACTTTACTTTCAGGAGGTCAGCAGCAGAGAGTTGCCATAGCAAGAGCCCTTGTTAACGAACCTAAGGTATTGCTTCTTGATGAGCCTTTGGGTGCGTTGGATGCCAAGCTTAGAAAAGATATGCAGACTGAGCTTAAAAAGATTCAGAAGGAAGTTGGAATTACATTTATTTTTGTTACTCACGACCAGGAAGAGGCACTTTCAATGTCAGATACAATCGTTGTTTTGAACGACGGTGTTATTCAGCAGATTGGAACTCCAATGGATATTTACAACGAGCCACAGAACAGATTTGTAGCTGAATTTATTGGTGAGTCAAATATTATTGAAGGCAATATGATTAAGGACTGTCTTGTTAATTTTGATGGCATAGACTGGGAATGTGTAGACAAGGGATTTAAGGATAATGAAGATATTGAAGTTGTTTTAAGACCTGAAGACATGGATGTTGTGGAACCGGAGGCAGGTAAGGTTTCAGGAACTATTATTTCAAAAGTTTTTATGGGGGTCCATTATGAATATCTCGTGGAAACTAAAAACAGAAATTATAAGGTTCATACAACAGAAAATTATGAAATTGGAAAAAAAGTAGGACTTACAATTGATCCTTTTGACATTCAGGTAATGCACAAAATGGAGAATTAAGGAGGAAAGAGATGCATCATTATAAAGGCTTAGTGAAACCTTATGTGTTATGGTCTTTTCTGCTAATAGTTTTGCCTTTGGCATTAATATTACTTTACTCCATTACAACAGGGGATAATTCACTTATAACAATACATTTTACATTAGATAATTTTAGGAAAATATCTGATCCTATTTACTTAAATGTTTTTATTAAATCTTTGCAAATGGGACTAATTACAACGGGAGTTTGCCTTGTTTTGGCATATCCAATGGCGTATATTATTTCAAAGTTTGATGAAAGTTCTCAGAATATTTTAATACTGTTAGTCACAATTCCAATGTGGATTAACACATTGCTTAGAACTTATGCATGGATAAGTCTTTTGTCAGACAACGGAATTATTAATTCATTATTTAAACTGTTAGGATTAAATCAGCAGACAATGATGTACACTAATTTTTCGGTTGTTATGGGCTTAGTATGTGATTTGTTGCCATTTATGGTTATTCCAATTCACACATCACTGGCAAAAATGGACCACTCACTTGTGGAAGCTGCAAGTGACCTTGGTGCCAACAGATTTCAGACTTTTACAAAGGTTATTTTGAAATTGTCACTTCCTGGCGTTATAAACGGTGTTTCAATGGTATTTCTTTTGTCTATTTCAAGTTTCGTTATACCACAGTTACTTGGCGGACATCAGTTTGTACTTATTGGTAACCTTATTGAAAATCAGTTTATTTCTGTAGGTGACTGGAATTTCGGAAGTTCCATTTCAGTTATTCTTGCAGTTATTATTTTAGTAATGATGGGATTTATGAAAAAAATAGATCCTGACGAGAATGGAGGTAACTAATGAATAAGAAGAAAATCTCCATAGGACCAAAATTATATATTACATTGTGTTTTATATTTTTCTATTTACCAATTGCAGTTACAATGTTTTTTTCATTTAACTCATCAAAATCCTTAACTAAGTTTACCGGATTTTCACTTAAATGGTATAAGAAACTTTTAACAGACAATGATATTATTGCAGCAGTTTATGTATCTATAAGTATTGCTGTTATTGCCACAATTATATCTACAGTTCTTGGTACAATTACGGCAATCGGACTTTCAAGAAGCAGAAAAATTCTTAGAGAATGGCTTTTGAATGTTAACAATATGCCTATTATGAACCCTGATATTGTTACGGCAATAGGACTTATGATTTTGTTTACGTCAATGAGACTTGAACGTGGATATCTTACAATGCTTTTAGCACATATTGCTTTTTGTACGCCATATGTTATAACAAGCGTTTATCCAAAGGTTAGAAGTATGGATCACAACCTTGCAAATGTTGCCATGGATCTTGGTGCCACACCGTTTCAGGCGTTAACTAAGGTTATTATTCCAATGTTAAAACCGGGAATTTTTGCAGGAATGCTTCTTGCATTTACTATGTCACTTGACGATTTTGTTGTTTCATATTTTGTAACAGGAAACGGTGTTTCCAACATTTCAATTGTTGTTTACAATATGACAAAGAGAACAAATCCTACAATTAACGCTTTGTCAACATTGCTTATTCTTGTGGTTGTTGTGATTTTGGTTGGTGTAAATGTTATACCGGCTCTTGCAAAAAAAAGACACAAAAAGGTTGAAATGTCAGCATCACACAATAGTCCCCTTAAAAAGATTGGTGTGGCTGTTGCAACTGTTGGAGTTTTGGCAGTGGCAGTATTTTGTGGGGCAAGATTTTCAGCCATTAGCAGTAAGCCGGTTCTTCGTGTGTATAATTCAGGGGAATATATGGATACTTCTCTTATTGAGGATTTCCAAAAAGAGTATAACTGCAAGGTTGTATATGAAACATTTGATTCTAACGAAACAATGTATACAAAGCTTCAAAGTGGGGCAGAATATGATGTGATAATACCGTCTGATTATATGATTGAACGACTTATATCAGAAGATTATTTGCAGCCAATTGACTGGAAACTTATAACTAACAAAGACAAGATTATTCCAAAGCTCTTGAAGAATGATTTTGATCCTGATAATAAATACACAGTACCTTATTATTGGGGAACTGTAGGGATTTTGTACGACAAAACAGTTGTAGATGAAAATGACTTAAAAGAAGGTTGGAATATTCTAAGGAATAAGAAATACAGCGGTCAGATTTATATGTATGATTCTGAAAGGGATTCTTTTATGGTGGCTTTGAAAGACCTTGGTTATTCAATGAATACAAGAAATAAAGATGAACTAAAACAGGCGTACAACTGGCTTATTGAACAGAATAATACAATGAAACCTGTATATGTTGGAGATGATGTTATGGACAACATGATTTCAGGTAATAAGGCAATGGCTGTAGTATATTCAGGAGATGGCTCATATGTTATTAATGAGAATGATAATATGGGATTTTTCGTGCCGGATCAGGGAAGTAATGTTTGGACTGACGGAATGGTTATTACCAAAAAGTGCAAAAATACTAAACTTGCTCATCAGTTTATTGATTATTTCTTAAGTTATGATGTGGCAGAGCAGAATACTGATTATATAGGATATGACAGCGCAGTAAAAAGTGTGTATGAATATTTTAAAAATGATGCTTACGCAGGAAATCCGGGCTGTGGACCTGACACGTCAAATCCTAAAAATGAAGTTTTTAAAGACCAGCCACAGGATATAAAGGCGTATAGTTCAAGTCTTTGGACAAAAGT
>OHNX01001057.1_pt1 | contig 9547 bp, 7 predicted proteins | sample 1569691 | NCBI WGS metagenome assembly OHNX01 (sample SAMEA3879507, study PRJEB24766) | human gut metagenome | biome: human-associated habitat; feature: feces | place: USA | collected 1985/1987
ACTCATTTAAAGAAAAAATAAGATTAATTGGATATAATTGTTTTTTGTAGCCATAAACAAAGAGATATCTATATTCAATTATTTCTTTCCAGGCTCTGGCTGATTTTTGTAATAGATTCATATGATTTATCCCCCACGTTAAAAGTAAAGAGCCTTGCATATGCAAGACTCTTGTAAAGCGTTTTCTTTCGGTTTAGAAAAACCTATTCGGTTTGAGGTTATCGCATAACCCAAGGTCAGGCTCCACAATTGGCTGCATACCGAAACAGTCAACTGCTTCGAAGCCACGATAGCCGATCAACGTCGCTATCCTCTGATTTGATTATAACATAATAGTACTTGTAGTCAAGGGATTACAAGTATTTGATGAGCATTAAAATTATAATGCTCAAAATTATTATATGCAGAAAAAATCATTTTGAATCAACATAAATAATTAAAAGATAAGTTGACATATTTAACGGTTAAAATTCACCTTCATCCTCATTTTCTACACCAATCTATATCAATAAAGGATTGAAATTATAACTCATACGTTCTATAATGAACTCAAAACTCGGCTTAAAATAGTAAGTCGGAAACAAATAAATACTGTAAGATACAAATAGGAGAAGTTTATGAGTCACATGGATACTAGAATGTCTTGGGAACCGGACAAGCCTCATGAAGAATGTGGTGTCTTTGGAATGTATGATTTGGATGGCAACGATGTTGCATCATCAATTTACTACGGACTGTTTGCGTTACAGCATCGTGGACAGGAAAGCTGTGGTATTGCCGTATCAGATACTTTTGGACCTAGAAAGGTTGACCTTTTAAAAGGGATGGGATTGGTTAACGAAGTGTTTAACCAGGAGAACATAGCAAGCTTAAAAGGTAACATTGGTGTTGGTCATTGCCGTTATTCAACAGCAGGAGAAAGCATTCCAAGTAATGCACAGCCTTTGGTTATTAATTATGTTAAGGGAACTTTAATGTTAGCACATAATGGAAACCTTATTAATGCTAACGAATTGAGAGAGGAATTGGCATATACAGGTGCTATTTTCCAGACAACAATCGATTCAGAAGTTATAGCTTATCACATAGCAAGAGAGAGAATTAAGACTAAAACAGCCGAACAAGCAGTAGTAAATGCTATGAAGAAGATTAAAGGCGCGTACGCCCTTGTTGTTTCAAGTCCTAGAAAATTAATTGGAGCAAGAGATCCATATGGTTTTAAACCTCTTTGTATAGGTAAGCGTGATAATGCTTACATATTGGCTTCAGAAACTTGTGCATTGGATACAATTGATGCAGAGTTTGTCAGAGATGTGGAGCCGGGAGAAGTTGTTGTAATAGACAAGGATGGTATCAAATCAGACAGATCATTATGCTTAAAGCCTGAAGAACAGGCAAGATGCGTATTTGAATATATTTATTTTGCAAGACCTGACAGTAATTTTGACGGTACAAGTGTTTATCATTCAAGAATTATGGCAGGAAAGTTTTTGGCAATGGATAGTCCTGTTGATGCAGACATTGTTGTGGGGGTTCCTGAATCAGGTAATGCAGCAGCAATGGGATATGCAATGCAGTCAGGAATTCCTTACGGAACTGCTTTTGTCAAGAATGCATATGTTGGAAGAACATTTATTAAACCTCAGCAGAAGAGTAGAGAATCAAGCGTTCGAGTAAAATTAAATGTTTTGAAGGAAGCTGTTAACGGCAAGCGAGTTGTTATGATTGACGACTCAATTGTAAGAGGAACTACAAGTGACAGAATTGTACAGATGCTTAAAGATGCAGGTGCAACAGAAGTTCACGTAAGAATTAGTTCACCACCATTTATCAGTGAATGCTATTTTGGAACGGACGTGCCAAATAAGGAACAGCTTATAGCTCACAACCGTACTATAGAAGATATAAGACAAGTAATCGGTTCAGATTCATTGGCTTATCTTAGCATAGACAGACTAATCGAATTATCAGGTGGAAAGGCTATCTGTAAGGGATGCTTTACAGGTGAATATCCAATGGAACCACCAACGGAAGACATTCGTGGAGAGTATGACAAGTAAAAATAGTTACACGGATTGTTATGTGCTTAGCACTCTCGCAATCTGTAATCTTAATTAATAAAAAATTTTGGAGGTTTTTATGAACGACAGATACCAGAGCCCATTATCAGAAAGATATGCAAGTAAGGAAATGCAGTACATTTTTTCACCTGACATGAAATTTAAAACTTGGAGAAAGTTATGGATTGCATTAGCAGAGTCAGAAATGGAATTAGGACTTAACATTACTCAGGAACAGGTTGATGAATTAAAAGCTCACGCTGATGATATTAACTATGATGTTGCAAAAGAAAGAGAAAAATTAGTACGTCACGATGTTATGTCACATGTTTACGCATATGGAGTACAGTGTCCTAAGGCTAAAGGAATTATCCACCTTGGTGCAACATCATGCTATGTTGGAGATAATACAGATATTATCGTAATGACAGAAGCATTAAAGCTTGTAAGAAAGAAACTCATAAACGTAATTAATGAACTTGCAAAATTTGCAGATAAATATAAAAATCAGCCAACATTGGCGTTTACACATTTCCAGCCTGCTCAGCCTACAACAGTTGGTAAGAGAGCAACTTTATGGCTTATGGAATTAAAATTAGACTTAGATGATCTTGACTACATTATTGACAGTATGATGCTTTTAGGAAGCAAGGGTACAACAGGAACTCAGGCAAGCTTCTTAGAATTATTTGAAGGCGACCATGAAAAGATTAAAGAATTAGAAAACAAGATTGCTAAGAAGATGGGATACACAAAGTGCTTCCCTGTATCCGGACAGACATATTCAAGAAAGATGGACACAAGGGTTCTTAATGTATTAGCAGGTATTGCTGCAAGTGCTCACAAGTTTTCAAATGACATTAGACTTTTACAGCACCTTAAAGAAATTGAAGAACCATTCGAAAAGAATCAGATTGGTTCATCAGCTATGGCATATAAGAGAAACCCAATGCGTAGCGAAAGAATTGCATCATTAGCTAACTATGTAATGGTTACAGCTTTAAATCCTGCAATTACATCAGCAACACAGTGGTTTGAAAGAACATTAGATGACTCAGCTAATAAGCGTTTAAGCGTTCCTGAATCATTCCTTGCAATTGATGGTATTCTTGATTTATACCTTAATGTAGTAGACGGATTAGTAGTTTATGACAAGGTTATTGAAAAGAGACTTATGAGCGAACTTCCATTTATGGCAACAGAAAATATTATGATGGATGCTGTTAAGGCAGGCGGAGACAGACAGGAACTACACGAAAAGATTCGTGAATTATCAATGGAAGCAGGAAAAAATGTTAAGGAGAAAGGTTTAGATAACAACCTTCTTGAACTTATTGCAAATGATCCTGCATTTAATATGAGTCTTGAAGATCTTCAGAAGACAATGGATCCTTCAAAGTATGTTGGACGTTCACCTGAACAGGTTGACGAATTCCTTGCAGAAGTTATTAATCCTATTTTGGAAGAAAACAAAGAGATTCTTGGAATGTCAGCAACAATCAATGTATAAATTGTGATTTTTTTGTGAAACAGTAGGCAGAATGCCAGTTAAATGAAATAAATACTTTAATTATTAAGGCAAGTGTGATAAAATCAGTTGTATGTTTGAGTCGGAAAGTATAGAATTTCCGAACATATGACTGATTTTATTTTTTTTCTTTAAGAATTAAAACGATTTAACAAAAATCACGTCATAATAAATAGTAGAGGAGAAATGAAAATGTTTAAGAAAGTTTTGGCAGTTGGTTTTTCTGCTGTATTAGCATTGTCATTAGTAGCATGCGGAGGCAGCAAAGACAACAAATCAAAGTCAAGTAAAGAGACAACAACAGCAAGCGAAAGCGAGGCAGCAACAGTTTATTCTGTAAAGGATGAGAAGATTAAAGTTGACAGCGGTGTTATTAAGCTTGCAGATTATTCACAGTTAACAGTATACGAAGATGATGTAAAGGTAACAGATGACAGTTATAAGTCACAGGTTGATTACATCTTAGAGCAGAGCGCAACATATAAAGATACTAAGAGTGCAAAGATTTCATCAGTAGACAAAGTTAAAGTTGACTACACAGGACAGATTAAGTATAAGGGTAAGAAAGTTACTTTTGAAGGCGGTACAGCTTCTGATCAGGAAATTGACCTTGGAAATAATAGTAGCGGATACATTGATGGATTTACTAAAGCATTAGAAGGACAGCACAAAGTTGGGGACAAGTTTACTAAGAAATTAAAATTCCCTGACACATACAAAAACAACACAAAGATTGATGGGAAAGAAGTTAAACTTGCAGGAAAGACAGTTTGGTTTACTTTTACAATTAAGAGTATTTCAACTAAGTCAGTTCCAAAGTTAACAGACAAGTTTGTAAAAGAAAAATTCGGTGCATACGGTGTAACAGATGTTAAGTCATTTGAAAAATATGCAAGAGAACAGATGAGAACATCAAACATTATGAACAAAGTTTGGTCAAACTTTGTAGCTTCTTGTGAAGTTGTATCATACAGCTCAACAGAAAAAGAAAGCTTAAAGAAAGTTGCAGATGCAAACTACGAATCACAGCTTCAGTCACAGTATGGTGTAGATCTTGATTCATATCTTGAAGCAGCTTCAATGTCAAAAGAAGACTGGGATAACAACATCATGAGCCAGGTTGAATCATCATTAAAGACAAAGATGGTATACCAGGCATTAGCAAAGAAGGCAGATTTAGTTCCTTCAGATTCAGATTACAACAAAGAAGCTGAAACACTTGCACAGCAGAACTCATTATCAGTAAAAGAACTAGAATCAACATATGGTAAAAAAGAAGTTGAATATGCTGTAATTACACAGAGAGTTCAGAAATATATTGCTGAAAATGTAACAGTTAAGGAAGGTTCAGAACCTACAACAGCAGCAGAAACAACAGAAGCTGCAACAACAGCAAAATAATAAATACTTGGATTTTTGAAAACAGGTATTGATGGAATAAAAAGAGTGTTATTTTATCGGAATGATAAGATGGCATTCTTTTTTTTGCTATAAGGTTGCATTACTATTTTAAATGTGCTAAATTATTCCACGGATGGTATTCGACAGAAACTATACCGAAGGAAAATGACTATATAAAAAACTGATGCGACGGTAGCTCATATCTTAGGAATGAGACTAACTATCCCGATTTTGAAAGAAGGAGGGATGCTCATGAAGTTTGGATTTATAGGAGCGGGAAAAGTTGGTTTTTCCCTTGGAAAATATTTGGCAGATAATAACCAGAATGTAGTTGGTTATTATAGCATAATCAATGAAGAAGCCATAGAAGCAGCAAAGTTTACCGGTTCTAAGTATTATGAGAACATAGAACAGTTGGTAGAGGATAGTGAAGTTTTATTTTTGACTGTCCCCGATGGACAGATTGAGAATCTATGGAATCAGTTAAAATCAAGTCATAAAAATTGGATGGCAAAGTATAATAAACCTTTGCTTAACAATAAAATAGTGTGCCATTGTAGTGGTGCATTATCCTCAGATATCTTTTCGAGTATAGCCGAATATGAAAGTTTTGGCTATTCTATCCATCCACTCTTTGCAGTGAGTAACAGATACGAATCTTACAAGGAATTATCAGATAGTTATTTCACAATAGAAGGAAATATTGAAAAAATCAATAAAATGAAAGAATTGTTTGAAAGTTTCGGAAACACTGTATGTATTATTTCAAAGGATGACAAAATTAAATACCACGGAGCGGCGGCTATTGCCAGCAATCTTGTTGTTGGTTTAATAGGTCTTAGTGAAGAATTGCTTAAACAGTGTGGGTTTGATGAAAAATCGGCTCATAATGCATTAGCACCAATTATTAAGGGAAATGTTAAGCACATTGTAGAAGAGGGCGTTGTAGAAGCACTTACGGGGCCTATTGAGCGTTGTGATGTGTCTACAGTAAGAAAACATATGAGCGTTTTTGATAAAAAAACCAATGAAATCTATAAAGCAGTGTCAAAAGAAGTATTGGAAATTGCAAAGATAAAAAACAAAGATAGAGATTATAGTAAGATGGAGGAAGTATTACAATGAAAAATACGGTAAGTACATTGTTAAAACAGAAGCAGGAAGGAAAGAAGATTTCAATGCTTACCTGCTACGACTATTCAACAGCAAAATTAATGGAAGAAGTTGGAGTAAACACAATTCTTGTAGGTGATTCACTTGGAAATACAATGCTTGGATATGAAGATACAATTCAGGTAACAATGGAAGACATGATTCATCATTGTGCAGCAGTATCAAGAGGCTTAAAGAACACATTTTTAGTTTGTGACATGCCATTTATGTCATATCAGACATCACCATATGATGCAGTTGTTAATGCAGGCAGACTTATGAAAGAAGGTCATGCCAACATGGTTAAATTAGAAGGTGGAAAAGAGGTGTGTCCACAGATAGAAGCAATAGTAAAAGCATCAATTCCTGTCTGCGCCCATTTAGGACTTACACCACAGTCAATAAACGCACTTGGTGGTTACAAAGTTCAGGGAAAGACAGAAAGTGATGCTCAGAAATTAATAGACGATGCAAAGGCAGTACAGGAAGCAGGAGCTTCAATGTTAGTACTTGAATGTGTACCTGCAGACCTTGCAGCAAAAATAACAAAAACACTTCATATTCCAACAATCGGTATTGGAGCAGGAAACCAGTGCGACGGACAGGTACTTGTATATCAGGACATGTTAGGAATGTTTACGGACTACGTGCCAAAATTCGTAAAACAGTTCGCAGGTGTAGGCGAAACAATGAAAAAAGCATTCAAAGAATATATGGAAGAAATCCAGAGCGGAGCCTTCCCGGCAGAAGAACACTCATACAAAATAGATGACGAAGTAATAGAGAAATTGTACTTCTAAGGATTGCGAGAGTGCGAAGCACATAGCAATCCGGTAATCATTAACTTGAAAAAATCAAATATAACAGCGAAGCGTAGCTTCAACAAACAGGAGGTCAACATGAAAGTTGTAACAACAATAAAAGAAGTAAGAGAAAACGTAAAACAGTGGAAAAAAGAAGGACAGACAGTAGGTTTTGTACCAACAATGGGATATTTGCATGAAGGACACGGAAGCCTTATTACAAAAGCAAGAGAAAACAATGACAAAGTAGTAGTAAGTATTTTTGTAAATCCAATGCAGTTTGGACCAACTGAAGATTTAGACAGTTATCCAAGAGACCTTGAAAAAGATTCAAAATATTGTGAAAGCTTAGGAGTAGATTTAATATTCCACCCGGAACCATCAGAAATGTATCATGACGATTTCAGTTCATATGTTGATATGTCAGTTTTAACAGAAGAACTTTGTGGATTAAGCAGACCTGTACATTTTAGAGGCGTTTGTACAGTAGTAAACAAACTTTTCAACATTGTACAGCCTGACAGAGCTTATTTTGGAGAAAAAGACGCACAGCAGCTTGCAATCATTAAGCATATGGTTCAGGATTTGAATATGGATATTGAAGTAGTAGGATGCCCAATTATCAGAGAAGAAGACGGTCTTGCAAAAAGTTCAAGAAATACATATCTTTCACCTGAAGAAAGAAAGGCAGCTTTAGTTTTAAGCCAGACAATCAACTTGGCTAAACAGCTTATTGCAGATGGAGAAAAGGACGCTGATGTATTAGTTGCAAAGATGAAAGAAAATATTGAAAAAGAACCTCTTGCAAAAATCGATTATGTTAAGGCAGTTAACGGATTAACAATGCAGCAACAGAAAGAAATTAAAGCACCTATGTTAATTGCAATGGCGGTATACATAGGAAAAACAAGATTAATAGATAATACAATTTTACACTAATTTATGGTAATAAATCAGACAGTAAAATTAGTAGGTTTTACTGTCTGAAATTATGATAATTTGTGACAATTAAGATATTTGGAAGTGATGAAAGGATAAAACAATGCAGATTAATATGTTAAAAAGTAAAATTCATAGAGCAACAGTAGTTCAGTCAGAGCTTGATTATGTGGGAAGCATAACAGTTGACGAGGATTTAATGGATGCATCAGGAATTTATGAATATGAAAAGGTACAGATAGCAGACGTAAACAACGGCAACAGATTTGAAACATACGTTATAGCAGGAGAGAGAGGTTCAGGAATGATTTGTCTTAATGGTGCAGCAGCTCATATGGTCAGCCTTGGGGACAAGATTATTATTATGAGTTATGCCCAGATGGAGCCTTCAGAAATTAAGGATAATAAGCCTAAAGTTGTTTTTGTTGATGATGAAAATAAGATTACAAGGGTAACTAATTACGAAAAACATGGAAAATTATTTGACTTAGAAAAGTAAAAATTATATCATATTTCTGTAGTAAACTTTGGAAAGGTGAAATTTTTATGTTAAAAGGAAAGACAGTTGTGCTTGGAGTTACAGGAAGCATTGCAGCATATAAGATAGCCAACCTTGCAAGTATGCTTGTAAAGAAGGGATGCAGTGTTCACGTAATAATGACAAGAAATGCAACAAATTTTATAAATCCTATTACATTTGAAACACTTACAGGTCATAAGTGCCTGGTTGATACATTTGATCGTAATTTTGAATTTAGCGTAGAACATGTATCATTGGCTAAACAGGCAGATATTTTTATGGTTGCACCGGCAAGTGCCAATGTTATTGGAAAGATTGCAGGGGGAATAGCAGATGATATGCTTACAACAACTATAATGGCGGCTAAATGCCCTAAGATTATATCTCCGGCAATGAATACTAATATGTTTGAAAATCCTATTGTACAGGACAATCTGACTAAGTTAAAGAGTTACGGATATGAGATTGTTGAACCGGCAAGCGGATATTTGGCATGCGGCGACACTGGTAAGGGTAAGATGCCTGAACCGGAAGTGCTTTATTCATATATTTTAAAGACTATCGGTTGTGAAAAGGACTTGTTAGGCAAGAAAGTTCTTATAACAGCAGGTCCAACACTTGAAAAGATTGATCCTGTAAGATTTATAAGTAATCATTCAACAGGAAAAATGGGATATGCCATTGCTGAAAATGCAATATGTTTCGCATTATTTTTCTTATTGCAGTCTCTCGCAACGCAGCCAATTATCAGTAGTGCAACACATAAAATTATAAGTACAGCGTAGCCTGCTCCTTTAAGACTATATGTTACCCCACTGTCATTAACCATTTTCTCAACTAAAAAACTCATAATCTTCCTTTCTTTCGCACCTCATTTAAGTACTTTCAAAAGATTATCTGTTTCTCTTATAAATGTCAAGAAAAACCCAGAGCATGACATTGACTAACTTAATGACTGCTCTGGGTTAATATGTTTTTTATTGCTTTAAATTAAACTCTTTTTTTCTTAGTAGAAGCAAAAATTCCTAATCCTGATAATCCAAGAAGAGAAACAAGCGCTGCAATTGGAGATTTGTCTCCTGTCTGTACTGACTTATCGCCATCTTTAATTTCTGTTCCAGCAGGTGTCTCTGTTGCCGGCTCA
>OHNX01001067.1_pt1 | contig 9496 bp, 10 predicted proteins | sample 1569691 | NCBI WGS metagenome assembly OHNX01 (sample SAMEA3879507, study PRJEB24766) | human gut metagenome | biome: human-associated habitat; feature: feces | place: USA | collected 1985/1987
CCGGGAGGAGGATTTTACAATGTTAGTAAAAGAGTTTATGTCCACTGAAGTTGTGACTATTACCGAAGATAAAAACATGCTGGAAGTAAGGGAACTGATGCGCAGTTCGGATAAGCGCCGCCTGCCTGTTGTAGACGACATCAGCCGTGTGCGCGGCATTATTACCGACGCCGATGTAAGCCGTACTTCCCCGACCGATGCTACAACTCTTTCCCGTTATGAAGCAAACTATCTTTTGGGCAAGCTTAAAGTACGCGATGTAATGACCAAAAATGTTATTACCGTACATTATGATGCCGGCGTTGAAGATGCAGCATATCTGCTTTATAAAAACAAAATCAATGCCCTGCCGGTTGTTGATGACGATAATAAATTATGCGGCATTATTACCGACAGCGACATTTTCCGCGCTTTTGTTGATATTATGGGCCTTGCACGTACCAGCACCCGCATTACCATTGACGTAACCGATAAAGTTGGTGTTATTGCCGATATCGGCGCAATGTTCCGCGATAATAACATCAATATTATCAGCATTGTTGCCAAACCGGAAACCAGCGTTAAAACCGAGCTTACCATCCGCGCCGAGCTTGGCGGCAAGGGGCTTGAGATTATCGAGCAGCTGCGTGAAGCAGGCTACTATGTAACCGATATCAGCAACGTAAAAAGCAGGGAGTAAAATGGAATCGAAAAGCTTTAAAGTCGGTGACATTGTAAAAATGAAAAAGCCGCATCCCTGCGGCTCTTATGAATGGGAAATTTTGCGCACCGGCATGGATTTCGGTATAAAATGCTGCGGCTGCGGGCATTTTGTAATGCTGGCACGCCCCAAATTTGAAAAGGCCGTGAAGGCTGTTGTTACCCCCGATACGGAAAAATAAGTTGAAGGCGGCAGGCATAACCTGCCGTCTTTCTTCATTGTTCAAAGATAATTTACAAGCTGCGGCAGGAAAATAACGGCATACGCAGAAAATTATTTAAGTGGAAAAGAGGTATTTTATGGAGGCACTGGAAAAAATAACTTCCGCAATCGGTAAAAAACTGGAAGGACGCAAACCTTCGCTGGACCGCGACGATAATTTATGGGATGCTGCCGTACTTTTGCCGCTGGTAAATACGCCGCAGGGCGTAAGCGTACTGTTTGAGGTACGCGCCGCAAAACTCGGCTGGCAGCCGGGTGATGTATGCTTTCCCGGAGGCAGGGCAGAATGCAGCGACGAAAGTTTTGAGGCAACGGCCGTAAGGGAAACCTGCGAAGAACTGGGGCTTGAAAGCAGCAGCATAAAAATCGCGGGCGGCCTTAATTATCTGGTAACGCATATGGGGCCGGTTATTCACCCTTATGTGGGCTATATTGAGCACAGCGGACAGTTTAATTTTAACAAAGACGAAGTTGACGAAGTTTTTACCGTGCCGCTTGATTTTCTACTGAAAAATACTCCGCGTATTGCCCATATGGAACTGGCAAATAAAGCGGGGGACGATTTTCCGTTTGACCTTTTGCCGCGCCAGCCGCACGAATGGAATAAACGCAAAGGTTACCATGTTTATATTTACGAATATGGAGGCCACGTTATCTGGGGGCTGACCGCGCGCATTCTGCACGGATTTTTAAACAGATTTGCCGCCGATATTAAAGCGGCGTTAGAGGGGGAAACAACTTGCTGACATCGCATGTCAAAAAAATTTTGGTGCTGGCGCTTATTTTAATAGCGGCAGCAAGCTACTGGTCTTATTCTTTTATAGACGGCGACAGCCCGCTGGATAATTTAAGCAAGTCCGAGCGTCTTGATTTGAAAAAGAATATCGTTGTTTTGGGCGTTGACGAAAGGCCTTCCGAAGAAGATACGGGCCGCAGCGATACTTTGTTTGTTGTAATGCTTGACAGCGACAACAACAATGTTTCCCTGCTTTCCGTGCCGCGCGATACAAGGGTTAAAATTCCCGGTTACGGCTGGGATAAAATTAACCATGCCTTTGCCTTTGGCGGGCACAAGCTTACGCAGCAAACAACGGAAGAGCTTTTGGGAATACGCATTAACAACTATGTTATGATAGACTTTAAAGGCTTTAAAGGGCTGGTAGACGCTATTGGCGGCGTGGATATTGAAGTTGAAAAGCCCATGAGCTATTATGACGAGTGGGACGGTTTTACCATTGACCTTGCGCCGGGCATGCAGCATATGGACGGCGACAAGGCCATTCAGTATGTGCGTTACCGCGATGAAGAAGGCGATATCGGCCGTATCAGAAGGCAGCAGAAATTTTTAAAAGCCGTTTACAGTAAAGTTACTTCGGTGGAAATTATACCCAAACTGCCTGCTTTGGTAGAACAGGCCAACAAAATGGTGGATACCGATTTATCTATCGGCGATATGATGGATTTGGCGCAGGCTCTGCATGGCATGATGGAAAAACAGGGCGGCCTGCACGCTGCCATGGTGCCGGGCCTGCCGGAATATATTGACGGCGTAAGCTACTGGATTCCTGATATTACGGATTTGCGCAAGCAGATGGCCGAAATGCAGGGCGCGGAAATGACGGACCGTTACCGCCGCGGCGCAGAACGCATGGAAGCAGAATATGTACGTAATCTGGAACGCGCTAAGCAGGAAATTGAAAACGAACTTAACGGCATTGACAAAAAACTTGATGAAGAAAAAGCCGACGCTGAAAATAAAGACAAGGATAAATTAGACAGCAGCGGCAAAAAGACTGTTGAGGAAAAAGCTGCCAAACGCAGTGCGGATGACAGCAAAAAAACCGGCAGCAAACGTTCAGCCAAAAAAGCCGTGCAGGAATTTGCCGGTGAAAGCGCCGGAAGCAGCAGTGCGGAAATAAAAGAAACGCCCAAGCAGAGTTACGGCGGCGTAATACGCGTTGTTGTAATCGACTGCAGCGGCGACCCTGCCAAGGCTGCCAGCGCACGCGAGCGCCTCAGCAATCTTGGCATGAGCGTAACTGACGGCGGCAGCGGCAATGTGCGTGAAGAAACATTAATAGTTTCCACAACCACCAGCGGGCGCGTTGTTACACGCCTTACGGAAGCCCCGTTTGTGCACGGAATGAGCATCAGCCGCAAGGACGGCGCCGATTATGACGGCATTGTTTATGTCGGCAAAGACTATAAATAACAAAAAACTGTTTCATAAGTCACAAAATTTTAAAGTTTTTTTAATTACCACTTGCTAATTGGCGTTAAAAATGGTATACTTAAATCATCAAATAGCCCCTCATTTGGCCCTTCTCGTAAGGGCTTTTTTTTTGCCCATTTTTAAGCCGCTGCTTTTACATAAATTTAACAGCGCCGTGCCGTTTCGTTTATGCGTCAATTCGTATATAATAAAATACATAGTTTATTAATGCAGGAGTAAAAGAAATGCTTTATAATGACAGGGCTGCATTTATTTTGCAGCAGTTACAGCTTAAAAGTACGGTTAAAGTAACAGAAATAGCTAAAAGCTTAAATGTATCGGTAGATACCGTGCGCCGCGATTTAAAAGCGCTGGAAGAACAGGGGCAGCTTAAATGCGTGCACGGCGGCGCAAGCCTGCCGGATTATATGCTGGCCTTCAGTAATTTCAGCGGGCGTGAAATCATCCATATTGAAGAAAAACGCCGGGCGGCGCTTAAAGCGCTGGAACATTTGCGCCCGGGCAGCGTGATTGCCTTAAACTCCGGCACAACCAATGTTATTCTGGCGCAGGAATTAATTAAGCGTTTTACGGATTTAACCATAGTAACCAACAATGTTTCGGCAGCCATGGTGCTGATGCAGAATCAGTCGCTGCGCACGATAGTGTTGGGCGGTGATTTGGACAGTCTGGAGCACTCTACTTACGGCAGCATCTGCGAAAGAGAACTTGGCAGGTATTATCCCGATATTTGCTTTTTGTCCATTAACAGCGTCGATGCGGAAGCGGGTTTTACCGATTTCCGTTTTGCGGAAATAGGCGTTATGCAGCTGATGGCAAGAAATTCCTCCAAAGTAATTGCCGTTATGGACAGCAGTAAACTGGGGCGCCGCTCCAAAAAAGTAATTATGGATAACAGCATGATAGACCTGCTTGTTATGGACAGCATAAAACCGGAAGTGCGGGAGCTTTACCGCCGCGCCGGCATTTGCATTGAATAAAATAGTAAAAAATTACCGCAGCTGACGGGTTAAATGCCTGCCGGCTGCGTTTTTTATTTTACGCAGATTTAAAAATAACTTTAACTGTATTTGCTTGTTTAGGAATGTTAAGTGCGATAAGATAAAGCCGTAGAAAACAGCAAATATAAAATATAAAAAAGCAAAAAACAGCAAAGGAGAATTATCATGACAGAAAAGCAGCAAATTAAAATGGTAGTATTCGACTGGGCAGGTACTACTACCGATTTTGGCTCTCAGGCGCCGGTAGATGTTTTTGACAGAACCTTCCGCCAGAAAGGGCTGGTATTTACCAAAGCTGAAATTAACGCGCCGATGGGAATGGAAAAGAAAGCGCATATTAAAACCATGCTTTCCACCGAAAAAGGCCGGAAACTTTGGGAAGACGCTTACAGCCGCAGCTGGAACGAAGATGACATTGAAGATGTTTACCAGTGCTTTGAAGGCAACCTGCGCACCGTTGTTGCCGAATACAGCAAACTCATTCCCGGCGTAAAGGAAACCGTGGAAAAATTAAGGGAAATGGGTTTGAAAATCGGCTCTACTACCGGTTATACCAGCGAAATGATGCAGTATGTGCTGCCGGTTGCCAAAGAACAGGGCTACGAACCTGACTGCTGCGTAACTCCGGATGTTACCGAATACAGCCGCCCCACTCCTTTTATGGTGTTTGAGTGCATGCGTCAGTTAAATGTTTATCCGCCCAAGCTGGTTGTAAAAGCCGGCGATACCGTAATGGATATTTTGGAAGGCAAAAATGCAGGCGCATGGTCTGTGGGCATTATTAAAGGCTCCAACGTGGTTGGCCTTAACGAAGCTGAATATAATGCGCTTGATGAGCAGGCTAAAAAAGAACTGCACGAAAAAGCAAGAAAAATTTATCTTGATGCCGGTGCAGATTATGTAATTGAAGATATTACAGAACTGCCGGAAGTTATTGCCAAAATTAACGAAAGCTTATAACAGGGAGGGCTTTTTGTTGAATACTTACTATAATCCGGTAAGAACTTATCAGGGTGTTGGCAGCCTTTCGGTTTTGCCGCAACTGGTAAGCAGTTTAAAACCCGGCAGAATTTTACTGCTTATCTGGGACGAAAGTGTGCTTAAAAACCGTTACATAAAAGAAACGGCAGCCGCTTTTGCGGATATTTTAACGGTAAAAACATTTGCCTGGTCCAACCCGGAAATGTTTCAGCTATATGAAATTTACAATGAAACCAAAAACGAAAATTATGAACTGGTTATTGCCATTGGCGGCGGCAGCGTACTGGATGTGGGCAAATCGTTGTGCTGCCTGTATGCAAAACCGGTGGATTCGCTGGAAGCCATGCGCAATATGATTGCCGCAAAAACTTACAGCAAACCGCACTGCAAGTGGATTGGCGTTCCGACAACGGCAGGCACCGGCAGCGAAGTAACCTGCTGGGCCACTGTGTGGGATTCCGAGCACAACAAAAAATATTCTGTCGATACGCAGGACAATTATGCTTACGCAGCTGTTATCGACCCTGTGCTGGCATCATCCATGCCGGTTAAGCTGGCAGTTTCTTCAGCGCTGGACGCAGCATGCCACGCGGCGGAAAGTTACTGGGCCAAGGCGGGCAATACCGTATCGCGTGCGGCGGCGCTTTCGGCAATTAAAATTATCATGGATAATATCGACGGGCTTTTGTGCGGCAAAGAAGAAGCGCACGACGCTATGGCGCAGGGAAGTATGCTGGCCGGGCTTGCCTTCAGCAATACGCGCACTACGGCCTGCCATTCCATTTCTTACCCGCTGACAATGAAATACCATATTCCGCACGGCGTTGCGGTAAGTATGCTGCTGGCGCCGGTAATGCGCTTAAACCAGCCGTATATTAAAAACAGAAAAGAACTGTTCAATGCTTTTGGCGTTGAAAGTGTAAGCGAACTTTCGGAAAAAGTTACCGCTATTCTTGAAAAATCCGGCAGCCCGGCAAAATTAAGCCAGTGGGGCGCCCAGGAAAGCGATTTTGAGGAGCTTGTTGCCCACAGCATGACCAAAGGGCGCGCCGATAATAACCCGGCGGAACTTACTGCCGTTAATGTTGAAGAAATTTTAAGAAGCGTATTTTAACAAGGGGGATTTAAATTATGAAAAAGGGAATCGCATGTGTTTTATTGTCTGCCATGGTAGCTTTTGGCAGTTTTGCAGCAGGCTGCGGCGGCAACAGCCAAGAGGCCGGAAAGAAAACCTTTACCATTGCTTATGCTCCTAACGAATCCACTACAGACAGCACCGATGCCAGAAGCACTCTTGCCAAAGACCTTGGCAAAGTAATTAACATGGAAGTTAAGGAAATTCAGGCAAGTGATTATACCGCCATTATTGAAGCGCTGCGCACCGGCAAGGCAGATATGGCATATATGGGCGCTTTGGCAGTTGCTATGGGCGCTGAACGCGCAGGCGTAACGCCTATTGTTATGAAAGCCCCTAACGGCGATAAAGCGCAGGCTGTTTACCATTCCGTATTTGTTACCCAAAAGGATAACAACGAAATCAACAGCATTAAAGATTTTAAGGGCAAAACCATTGCCTTTGTTGACCCGGATTCCACTTCCGGCAATTTGGTGCCGACTTCCGAAATTATGAAAGCATTTCCTGATTTGCATTTAACCAATGAAAAAATCCATACCAACGGCGAATTTTTTGAAGCAGTAAGCTTCTCCGGCAAGCATCAGGCCGGTTTGCAGGCTGTAATTAAAGGCGATGTGGACATTGTGCCTATTTCTGACCAGATTATGGCAAGCGAATTTAAAAACGGCAATGCTGATGAAAACGCCGTTAAAATTGTTCATTCTTCCGCCGCTATTCCGGCAGAAGCAATGGTTGTAAGCAAAACAGTTAATGAAGATCTGAAGAAAACATTAACCAAATTCCTGGTTGAATACAACAATAAAGATTATTTTGACAAGGTAATCAAAAAAGCCGATGCGCGTTTTGTGGAATGCAGCATGGAAGATTACCAGCCGATTGTAGAGCTGAACAAAAATATTAATGTTCATTAATAGGTTTTAGCCTGAGGGCGGGAGAATGTTTTATGGAACCTGTTTTGAAATTTGTAAATGTAAACAAATACTATAATAATAACGTGCATGCGCTGCATAATATCAACCTGGAAATTGCCGCGGGCGAATTCATATCGGTAATTGGCCCCAGCGGCAGCGGCAAAAGCACACTGCTGCGCACGGTAAACAGGCTGATTGATGTTTCGGACGGCGAAATATGCCTGGACGGCGAAAATATTACCAGTATCGGCGGCAAAAAGCTGCGTGCGGTGCGCCGCAAGGTTGGCATGATTTTCCAGAACTATAACCTTGTGTACCGTCTTTCCGTACTGCAAAACGTGCTGCATGGTTATTTAGGTTATCTGGACGGCATTAAGGGCATTTTGGGCATTTACCCAGAAGAAGAAAAGCTGCGTGCCATCAGCCTGCTTGAAGAAATGGGGCTAGGCGCATTCTGCTATAACCGCGCGGCCGATTTATCCGGCGGTCAGAAACAGCGCGTGGGTATTGCCCGGGCAATTATGCAGCGCCCCAAAATCATGCTGGCCGATGAACCGATTGCTTCGCTTGACCCTTCCAGTGCCAAAAACATTATGGATATTCTGGCAGGGCTTGTTAAAGAGCGGCAGATAACCTGTATTGTAAATTTACATCAGCTTGAGGTTGCCAAAAAATATTCTACCCGCATTATCGGTTTATCCAAAGGCACGATTGTGTTTGACGGCAAACCGGAAGAATTAACGGACGAGGTTGTGGAAAAAATATACGGCACAAGCAGTGCCAATTTAATTGGAGGGGCAGAAAGTGAAGAACAGCATATCAGTTATGCCGCCTGCTGAAAAAAGAATATATAATATCTTTTTTGTGGTAATTGTGCTGCTGTACGCTGTATGCAGCTTCTTTACGGAGTTTTCTCCGCTGGCGGTGCTAGCCAATCTCGACCAGTTCTGGCTGTTTTTGTCGGAGGATTTTTTTCCTCCGCAGTTTCCTACCGATATAAGAATGTACAATATTCTGGACAGCGTGGCTGTAACCATTGCCATGGCTATTTCTTCAACCACCATTGCTGGAATACTGGCATTTTTTACGGCGCTTTTTGCCAGCGAGCTGGTATCGCCGTTTCCCAAATGCGCCAAATTTGTGCGCGGCTTTGCCACTTTCCTGCGTAATATACCGGCGCTTGTCTGGGCGTTTATACTGTTTTCCTCGCTTGGCATAGGCACGGGCGTTGGCTTTGCGGCGCTTTTAATAACCAGCTTTGCCTTTATGGTAAGGGCGTTTACGGAAACCATGGAAGATATTTCGGTAGACTGCCTTGAAAGCCTGGAAGCGGTCGGCGCAGGTTTCTGGCAGCGCGTGGCGCACGGCATTGTGCCTTCGTGCATCAGCGGTTTTCTGGCGTGGTTTTTGTACTGCATCGAGGTTAACGTCAGGGCGTCAACCATTGTAGGCATGGTGCTGTTTTCGTACATCAAATCGTTTAATTACCACATGGCCTTTACCGTTATTTTAATTATAGCGGCGGTTGTAATTTTGGTTGACAGAATTACCGGTAAAATAAGAAAGGAACTGGAGCAATGAAAGAGCCACTTGCGCAAAGCACTGTTGCTGTCCGTTATGGGTTTAACCATAAAATTAAAACAGAATGTGCTTACCAAAATAAAGCCATACCCGTATTTTTAGGCAGTACAGCCGCATTGTGCGTGCTCAGCCTTTTATATCTTGATGTTGACTGGATAAAGCTTGCCGGCCGTGTGCCGGATATGGGCAGTATATTTTACCGCCTGGCACAGTTCGATTTTAAATATATGGATTTAATTGCCGCGGCGATGTGGGAAACGCTTTCCATTACGGTGCTTTCCACATTGTACAGTGTTATTTTAGGTTTGTTCTTTGGCATGTTTGCGGCAGAAAATATTTTCCGTATGCGCTGGCTGTCGGTACTGGTGCAGTCATGGTTTACTTTTTTGCGTGCCGTGCCGACGCCGGTATGGGTGCTTTTAATGATGGTATGCCTCGGTATGGGGCCTGCCGCCGGTATTGCCGGTTTATGCGTGCATACAACGGCGTTTTTTACCCGTGCTTTCGCACAGAGCTTTGAAAGCATCCCGCAGGAAACTATCGAAGCGCTGGAGGCAACAGGCGTTGGCAGAATAGGCGTATTCTTCAACGCCGTGCTGCCTGCGGCACTTTCGCAGCTGGTAGCGTGGATTGCCATGCGCTTTGAAATAAACTTTTCGGAATGTGCCATTTTGGGCATGATTGGCGCGGGCGGCATTGGTTTTATCATTGCGCGCAGCATACAGGGCTATG
>OHNX01001088.1_pt1 | contig 9319 bp, 7 predicted proteins | sample 1569691 | NCBI WGS metagenome assembly OHNX01 (sample SAMEA3879507, study PRJEB24766) | human gut metagenome | biome: human-associated habitat; feature: feces | place: USA | collected 1985/1987
TGGTTATTCGAATTGTTCCATAGGCTTTTTCTTTTGGTATTCCAAGGGCGCTTATTACGTGGGACGGCTTTTCTGCTGATGCAGCACAGGCTGAGCCGGCAGAAATACACACTCCTTCTTCATCCATTATTACTACCAGAGATGTTCCATTTATGCCATCAAAAGTAAAACTTGCGTTGCCCGGAAGTCTGTTTGCGTAATGACCGTTTAGACTTACGTTTGGAATTTCTCCAAGTATTCTTTTTACCATATAATCTCTTAGATTTTTCTCTTTATTGTAGCGGGCACTCATATTTCTCATAGAATCCTCAACTGCTGCCCCCATTCCTATTATTCCGGCCACATTTTCCGTTCCACCTCTTTTGCCCTTTTCCTGACCACCGCCATAAATCAAGGGCATCATTTCCTTTGGGTTTCTCACGTAAAGAAAACCTACGCCTTTAGGTCCGTTAAATTTGTGACTGCTGGCACTAAGCATATCTACCCCAAGGTAATTTACGTCTATAGGTATGTGTCCAAAAGCCTGAACTGCATCAGTATGAAACAAAACTCCCTTCCTATGTGCCACCATTGCTATATTTCTAATCGGCTCAATTGTTCCGATTTCATTGTTTGCTAACATAATCGAAACTAGTGAAGTTCTCACAGGATTTTCAAATCCGTCTTTGTAATCAGTTTTAATTTGCTCCATATCCACAAAACCGTTTTTGTCAACGTCTACATATGTGACTTTTATTCCTTCATTTTCAAGCTGTTTGCATTTATTTAAAATAGCATGATGCTCTATTTTTGACGTTATAATGTGATTACCTAAATATGCGCCGTTGTCCAAAACCCAATTGTCCGACTCTGTTCACCCTGAAGTAAAAAAAATATTTTCAGGTTTGCAGTTTAACGATTTTGCAATTGTCCATCTTACCTTTTCAACCTGCTCCCTTGTCTTTCTTCCTATGGAATAAATTCCTGACGGATTGCCATATTCTTCTTTTAAATAAGGTTCCATTGCTTTAACAGCTTTTTCACATATTTTTGTGGTAGCTGCGTTATCTAAATAAATCATATTATTCTCCCATTTTTCGTTTTATGTTCAAATTTTAGTTTTTTCTAAACAATTGATTGTCTGCCCTTTTATGTTGTTATAATTATTGTTTTTGCATAATTCCTGTTTTTTTGAATATTTTATATAAATGCGTTTCAGGCAGTACACTATGCTTAACAAAAATCCAATTATTAAAGGCACTATTATTCTCACCATAGCTAGTCTTTTAAGCAGAATAATAGGTTTCTTATATAGAATATTCCTTTCTAACCTAATAGGTGCTAAAGGTATGGGAGTTTTTCAATTAATTTTTCCTGTACTTGTTTTTTGCATTGCCCTAAGTTGCGGTGGAATCCAAATTGCTGTTTCACGCTTTGTTGCTGAAAGCAAAAGTAGAAAGGAATGTTTTCTTGTGCTTATCAGCAGTATTATTATGTCACTTAGTCTTTCTTTTATTACCTTGGGAGTTTTGTATTTTTTCGCTGAGCCTGTTTCTTTATTTATTATAAAAAACAAAAGTTGTACTGAGCTGTTGAAATACGCCTCTTTCACTATTCCACTTGCCACTTTTCACGCCTGCATAACGGGTTATTATTTAGGTTTCAAAAAAACTTTTGTTCCAGCCTGGTCAGGTGTTGTTGAGCAGATTGCAAAAGTTATTTCACTTTTTATTTTATGGCTTTCCATTACTCCTGTAATTGCAGTTTATTCCATGGTTATTTCTGAATTGTGCGGGGTTATTTTTTGTTTGATTGCAATATTTGGTGAACGTTTTTTTGCTTTTAAGATATCTGAAATATTTTCCGTAATGAAGAAAATGTTTTCTGTTTCTTATGTTTTGACTTTGAACAAAATAATGCTTACTTTTTTACAGACTTTGGAAGCTGTTATTTTTCCAACTGTACTTTTAAAAAGCGGGTTATCCCTATCCGATTCTTTAAGTATTTATGGAATTTTAACCGGAATGGCCCTTCCGGTGGTTACTTTTCCTTCTGCCATAAACACTTCCGTTTCCACTATGTTGCTTCCCACCATAGCAGGTGCAAATTCCGGAAACGACGTTTCAGGCATAAAAAAAACAACAGAATATTCTATTTGGTTTTCTATGATTACGGGGATTTTCTGTGTTGGTGTTTTTCTTTTTTATGGCGATTTTATTGGAACAAATATTTTCAGGCAGCCTCTTGCCGGCGAATACATAATGATTCTTGCCTGGCTTTGCCCTTTTCTCTATCTTTCCATTACACTTGGCTCCATCTTACACGGGCTGGGGCTTACTAATGCTGCCTTTATTCACAATGTTGTTGGGGTTGTAATACGACTTGCCTCACTATGGTTCGGAGTTCCTGTTTTTGGGGTAGAAGGGTATCTGATTGGCTTGCTTATAAGTAATCTTGTTGTGACTTTGTTACATAGTTTTTATATTCACAAATATGTGGATTTTAACTTTTCGGCAATTGACAATATTATAAAGCCTACACTTTGGATTGCAATTGGTCTTATAATGGGAAAATTAGTTTCATACATATTTAGTTTTGCTGATTGCAAGGGATTAGTTTTTTGTATTTTTTCCGCAGGAATAAGCGGAGTGATAATAGTGATGGTGTTTGGATATTTTGTATGGCGTGAGAGTGTAAATTTAAAACAGTATAAAAATGGAGTATAAAAGCTCCATTTTTACACTGAAATATTATTTATTTGATTATCCATGCTTCTTCATTTATTTTTATTTAAGTGTATAAACACTTACTTCTTGGTTAATCATCTCTTTTTAGCTATTATAAAGTTTATAGTAAAACCCTCTCTTTTCAAGCAGTTCTTCGTGATTTCCCTGCTCGATTATTTTTCCATCCTTCATTACAAGAATTACGTCTGCTTCTTTTATTGTTGAAAGTCTATGGGCTACAATAAATGTAGTTCTGCCTTCCATCATTTTTGAAAATGCGTCCTGAATCTTTACTTCTGTTCTTGTGTCAATTGAAGATGTGGCTTCGTCAAGTATTAGCATTGGTGGCAGACATAACATTACACGGGCTATACACAATAACTGTTTCTGTCCCTGTGAAAGACTGCCTCCGTCTTCACCTATTACTGTATCATATCCCTTTGGCAAACGCTTAATAAAGTTATGTGCATAGCTTGCTTTTGCTGCATTTTCTATTTCTTCATCAGTTGCATCAGGCTTTCCAAAAGCGATGTTTTCTCTTACCGTAGTATTTCTAAGCCATGTTTCCTGAAGAACCATTCCATAAGAGCTTCTTAAATTCTTTCTTGATATGTCTCGTATATCTTTTCCATCTATTGTAATTGAACCTTTGTCCACATCATAAAACCTCATCAAAAGATTTATGATTGTAGTTTTTCCACAACCTGTCGGTCCAACAATTGCAATTCTCTGACCAGGCTTTACGTGTAGATTTAAGTTTTCGATTAATTTTCTATCCGGCACATAAGAAAAATCAACATCATTAATGTCAACTCTACCTACCTCAATATTCTGGAGCTGATTTTCACTTTCTTCCACATCAATCTCTTTTTCCTGATTAATAAGCGAAAAGATTTTTGCACCACAGGCAATGGCATTTTGAAGTTCCGTAACAACACCTGAAATCTCGTTAAAAGGCTTTGTGTACTGGTTGGCATAACTTAAGATTGTTGCAAGTCCACCTACAGTAATTCCTCCTGTCATAATTGCCACAAGACCGCCACTTATTGCAACTCCGGCGTAAACTATATTGTTGACAAATCTTGTACTTGGATTGGTTATTGATGAAAAGAAAGTTCCCTTCAAATAATATTTTGCCAATTCATCGTTGATTTCATCAAAATCCTGAACGGCTTTTTCTTCCTGTCCAAAAGCCTTAACAACTTTCTGACCGCTTATCATTTCATCAATAAACGCTGTCTGGCTGCCCCTTATTTCAGACTGTTTTCTAAACATTGAATACGTACGCTTTGCAATAAATCCCGCCACAAAAAACGATACAGGTGTAATACAAATAACAACCAACGCAATTTTCCAGTTAATCTGTAACATAAAAACAAGTGTTAAAACAATTGTGACAACACCTGTAAACAAGTTTGAAAATCCCATAAGTAAGCCGTCTGCTAACTGGTCTACGTCCGCAATTATACTACTTACAAGACTACCTGTTGAATGTGTATCCAAGTAAGCCAAAGGAAGTTTCTGTATCCTCTCAAAACTTTCCTGACGAATGTCTTTAATCACGTGATATGTGATTCTGTTGTTTAACAGTCCCATAATCCACTGGGCAATTCCTGCAATTGCAGCGATTACAGCTATCTGCACTGCTATTTTCTCTAATCCCTGAAAGTCAACATTGCCTTTTGATACTATTTTGTCAGTTCCTAAACCAATTAGTTTTGGTACATAAAGTGACAAAACAACATAAACCAGGGCAAACAATAATGAACCTATTAACAAATGCCAATATTTTTTTATTCTTTTTAACAATTCCATAAGGGCCTGTTTTTGTGTCATATTATTTTCCATTTGACTGCCCTCCTTTTTTAAACTGTGATTGATAGATTTCCTGATATACTGAACAATCTTTAAGCAATTCATCGTGAGTTCCAAATCCTACAACTTTTCCATCATCAAGAACCACTATCTGGTCTGCATCCATAATTGACGCTGTTCTCTGAGAAACTACAAACAAAGTTATATCTTTAAGTGTCTTTATGTCACTTCTTAGTTTTGCATCAGTTGCATAATCAAGTGCTGATGAACTGTCATCAAGAATCAAAATCTTAGGCTTTTTAACCAACGCTCTTGCAATTGTAAGACGTTGTTTCTGCCCACCTGAGAAATTTTTTCCCTTTTGCGCCACTTCGCTATCAATTCCTTTATCTTTTTCTTTTACAAAATCGTAACTCTGAGATAATTTCAAAGCTTCCACTAATTCTTCCTCTGTAGCATTTTCATTGCCCCAAAGCAAGTTGCTTCTTATTGTACCTTTAAACAATAATGCTTTTTGAGGTACAACGCCAATAATATCTTCCAGATTTTTTCTCTTATAATCTTTTGCGTCAATTCCAAAAATCTTAACTTTTCCTTCTGTAGGGTCATAAAATCTTGGAATCATATTGATTAATGAAGTCTTACCTGAACCGGTACCTCCTATAATACCGATTGTCTGACCTGTCTTTGCATTAAAATTAACATTTTCTATTGAACTTTCGCCTGCGCCCTCGTATTTCAAAGTAGCATTTTCAAATTCCACTGCAATGTCTTTGTTGTAGTTTTCCGGATTTTTTAATTTATTATCTGAATCATTTTCGCCGGCTAATTTGCCAGTTACATCATTTAAATTATTGTCATTAACTAAATTTAATTCAGTATTTCCTTCTGCCATTCCCGGCTCAATATCAAAAATATCCTGTATTCTTCCTGAAGCTGCAAAAGCTTTTGTAAGATTTATAATAAGGTTTGCAAGCTTAATTAATTCAATAAGAATCTGTGACATATAGTTAACCAAGGCTACGACCTGTCCCTGTGTAAGGCTTCCTGTGTTAACTCTATCTCCACCTACCCACAAAATTCCAATGGTTGCAACGTTAATCACAATATAAGTTGCCGGGTTCATTAATGTTGAAATTCTTCCTGCAAAAAGCTGGAACTTTTCAAGTGTTGCATTTTCCTCATTATATCTTGCAACTTCCTGTTCCTGTTTATTAAAAGCTCTAATCACTCGGACACCGTCAAGATTCTCTCTTGTACTTCCCATAACCTTGTCAAGTCTTGACTGAACTTTCTTATATAATGGAATTGTAATAAGCATAATTCCATAAACTATAACTGACAAAACCGGAATAGCCACAACAAAAACCATAGCCGTCTTTCCATCTACAAAGAATGCCATAATCATTGCGCCAAAAACAATAAACGGTGAACGAAGTAATAATCTTATGGCCATATTAACCTGAGTCTGCACAAGGTTAACATCAGATGTCATTCTTGTTATAAGTGTTGATGTTCCCTGATTGTCAAGCTGAGTGTAAGACAATTTTTGTATATGATCAAACAGTGAATGTCTAAGTTCTTTACCAAATCCTGCTGCTGCTTTTGCCGCAAAAAACTGTGCCGTAAGTGAAAAAGTCAAACCGCACGCTGCTAACAATAACAGCACACCCCCCATCTGCAAAACATAGGTTGTATCTCCCCTTCTGATACCATCATCAATAATTCTTGCTACAACTAAAGGAACCAGCAAATCAAAAATTGCTTCCATCATTTTAAATAATGGTGCCAGAAGCGATTCCTTTTTGTAGTTTTTTAGAAATCTTAAAATCTTCATAAAATTCTCCTGTTTTATGATTACACTGCCAAAAGTACCAAATGCTAATCACAAATACTTTATAAATCTCTCATAACTCACTTGCTACTCAATGTAATCATTTTTATTATTAGTTATTTGTATGTTTTTGCCTAAATATTAAGTATAAGTTATATTTTGCCAAAAGACAATAAAGGTATGCATTTAAGGGCACAATCAACGATTATTCTTGACCTATCCACACTGACGTGCTAGTATTTAAATTAGTTATTTTTAGGATTATTTCCTATTAAAAATATATAATCAAATAAATTTCTATGAGGTGTACAAAATGAGTAAAAGTTTTAAAGATTTACTTGCACAGGTAGCTGAATGTCCTATGAAGAAGGTTGCTGTTGCCTGTGCTCAGGACGATGCAGTATTAGAAGCTGTTAAGGCAGCAAAGGAAAGACATATAGCTGATGCTATTTTAGTTGGTGATGAAGCTAAGATTAGAACAATCGCTGATGTTTTAAAAATGAATATTAACGAATTCGAAATTATTAATGTTGTTGATCCTATTGAAGCTGCAAGAACTGCTGTTAAGTTAGTTCATGACGGCAAGGCTGATATGTATATGAAAGGTCTTATTGATACAAAATCATTCTTAAAGAGTGTTTTAGATAAAGAAGTTGGTCTTAGAACTGACAAAACATTATCACACGTTTGCGTTTTTGAAATAGAAGGTATTGATCGTCTTTTATTCTTATCAGACGTTGCTTTTGTTCCTTATCCTGACCTTGATACAAAGGCTCAGATTATTAAGAATACAGTTGAAATTGCACATGCTTGTGGTATTGAATGTCCAAAGGTAGCTCCACTTGCAGCTGTTGAAGTTGTAAATCCAAAGATGCCTTGTACTGTAGAAGCTGATGAACTTACAAAGATGAACGAAGAAGGAAAGATTACAGGTTGTATTGTTGACGGACCTCTTTCACTTGACCTTGCAATAGAACCTGAAGCAGCTTACCACAAAGGTACAACTGATAGAAAGATTGTTGGTGATGCTGATGTATTATTATTCCCTGACATTCATGCAGGAAACATCACATACAAAGCTTTAGTTCATACTGCTAAATGTGTTAACGGAAATATTTTAACAGGTACAAAAGCTCCTGTTATCTTAACATCACGTTCAGATGAATTCGAAGTAAAGGTTAACTCAATTGCACTTGCTGCAATCGTTGCTGAAAACCTTAAGTAATCTAATTTTTGATTTATAAAAACGGGCAATTGTTGTTTGTTTAACTTTTGCCCATTGTGATAAATGACAATACATTTAATTTATTGGAGGTATAAAAATGTCATACAAAATTTTAATTATCAATCCTGGTTCTACTTCTACTAAGATTGGTGTATATGAAGATGAAACTCAGTTAATGGAAGAAACTCTTAGACATTCAACAGAAGAAATTGCAAAATATGATACGATTTACGATCAGAAAGATTTCCGTAAAGAAGTTATTTTAGATGTTCTTAAAGAAAAGAATGTTGACTTAAATGATATTGATGTTGTTGTAGGTCGTGGCGGTTTATTAAAACCAATCCCTGGTGGAACATATGCTACAACTCCTGAATTATTAGAAGACTTAAAGGTTGGAAAACAGGGACAGCATGCTTCAAACCTTGGTGGTATTTTAGCTTCAGAAATTGCTGCAGAAATCAATGTTCCTTCATACATTGTTGACCCGGTAGTTGTTGATGAATTAGCTGATGTTGCAAGATTATCAGGACATCCTCTTTTCCCAAGAACTTCTATTTTCCATGCTTTAAATCAGAAAGCTGTTGCAAAGAGATATGCAAAAGAAGTTGGCAAGAATTACGAAGACTTAAACTTAATCGTTGTTCATATGGGTGGCGGTGTTTCAGTTGGTGCTCATAAGAATGGTAAAGTTGTTGACGTTGCTAATGCATTAGATGGTGATGGTCCTTTCTCACCTGAACGTTCAGGCGGACTTCCAACAGGTGCTTTAGTAAAAGCTTGCTTCAGTGGCAAATATACACAGGCAGAAGTTGGCAAGATGTTAAATGGTAACGGCGGTTTCAATGCTTATGTTGGTTCTAATGATATGAGAGATTTACTTAAAATGATCGAAGAAGGCGACAAAAAGGCTGAAGCTGTTGTTGATGCTTTCCACTATCAGTTATGTAAAGAAATCGGTGCCATGTCAGTAGTTCTTGGCGGAAAGGTTGACCAGATTATCTTAACAGGTGGTATTGCTTACAGTGCCAAGACACAGGCAGATATGAAGAATGCTGTTGAATGGATTGCCCCTGTAACTGTTTACCCTGGTGAAGATGAATTACTTGCACTTGCACAGGGTGCTTTAAGAGTTATGAATGGTGAAGAAGAAGCAAAGGTATACTAATCTTATACTTATTGCAGGAGATTATTTATATGAATAAAAAAAGATTATACAAGTCATCAAGAAACAAGAAAATATGTGGTGTATGCGGTGGTATCGCTGAATACCTTAACATGGACCCAACTGTTATAAGATTAATTACAGCAATTATTGCCTTAGCATGGGGTTCAGGAATCATCTTATACATTATTATGGCTTTTGTAATGCCTTATGATAATGAAATAACATATTAACTTGTTTTATTGTTGCAGACATTGATTATAATATTTCTATAGCGTTGTGATTAGAATTGTAAAGCGATTCAATTAACGATTTATAGTTATAAAAAGGTGTTCAACTTATGGTTGGATGCCTTTTTTGTTTGTTATTTTTTCTAATGTACCCCGACATATTAATTTCTTCTTTTTTCGGGGTACTTTTCCCTGTTATTCAATCTTTTTGTTACTATTTTTGCTTATAATTTTTCCCTAATGTACCCCGACATATTAATTTCTTCTTTTTTCGGGGTACTTTTTCCTGTTATTCAATTATTTTGTGACTTATTTTTCTTGTTTTTTACGTTAAACGTACCCAAAAAT
>OHNX01001089.1_pt1 | contig 9310 bp, 9 predicted proteins | sample 1569691 | NCBI WGS metagenome assembly OHNX01 (sample SAMEA3879507, study PRJEB24766) | human gut metagenome | biome: human-associated habitat; feature: feces | place: USA | collected 1985/1987
GTTCATCGATTGCCGCATCTCTTTCATCTCTTAAATCATTGGCATCCTCAATTCCTGTAGACTCAATCTTTGATATTTTCTTATTCAGTGTATAGATTTTGTCTCCAAGCTTATTAATTGAATCAACCATATTCTTAACCTGTGTATTAAGTGTTGTCTGGTAATCCTTCAGTCCTTTATATACATTTTCAGACTTTTCAATAAAAGCTGTTGCATTCTGGATAAGCGATGACCTCGCTACTGTACTTGTAGGATTCTTGGCCAGCTCATTAACAGAATTATAAAGATTAATAAGATATGATTCATATGTAACGCCCTGCATCTCGCCAAACTGGTCTTCTATCTCTTCAATCGCCTTATACTGGCTCTCATAAAATCCAAGTCTGGAATTTTCATTTCTGTATGCCTGATCTATAAACTGGTCTCTTATTCTTCTCACTTCAGAAACCGCAACACCAAGTCCATAATCCGGTGAACTCACCTTATCACTGGTATTCACTCTTACATACTGTGTATCTGAAAATGTGACCTGCTGTCTTGTATATCCCGATGTATTAATATTTGACAGATTGTGTGCTGTTGTATTAAGTGCTGTCTGTGCTGTCTTAAGCCCTGTTGTTCCAATAAACAGCCCCGCCATTCCGTTAGCCATAAGGTCACCTCTTTCTTAAAATTTAAAATCATCTGATATGTATATCGACACATTTTTCTGATAAAACACCCCTAAGGGCTTAAAAAAACCACATTCTCATTGTGAAAATGTGGCTCATTCCCGAACACGGATAAGCACATATACATCATCCGTGATAATATCCAATTATAAATGTAAAATCATTCATGCAGCCATTACTGCTTTGCATCAAAACTGCCACCGCCTAAGCCGCTGTTCTCCTCATAAGCTCCCTTTCCATAGTTAGCTGTCTGTGGTGCCATGCTTGCATTCCTGGCCAGATTAATCTCGAATTCTATCATATCCATAGACTGCTTAAGAAGCTGCTTATTATTATCATTAACTTCTGTCAGCTGTTTAACAGTATTCTTAAGATTAAGATACGACTGTTCAAGTGCATCATGTTCTTTAGGCTTCTTCTCCAAAAGTCTTACAATCTCTCTGACTTTAACCTCTGAAGGTGACAGATGCAAAATCTTACATATGTCTATAACACACGCCTCTCGTTCCGTCTCAAGTCTTGTGATTACATCAATCAGCTTCTGCTCTTTCCCAAATATTTCCTGAAGCTGCTCAACATTGCCATTAACAATAGCAGCAGTCTTATTATTAGACAAGTCCAGCAGTGCTGTATACTGTCTGTTTTCATCATCCATTATATTAATCAAAGAATCAATCAAACTTGCCATCTAATAAAACCCCGCTAAAATGTTAATGTAGAAATGTTGTTCAAAATCTTATCTGCAACAGCTTCTGAACTGATATTATATGTTCCTGCTGCCATGCGTGCCTTGATATCGGCAATCTTATCTTCCCGAACATCGGAAGCCGCGCTCACTGCTGTTCTGGCTGTCTGATATGTCCTGGCTGTGTCAGAAATTTCAAACTTATCACTAGCCGATGATGTCTTTGCTGTAGCCTTAGCTTTAGAAATCTGGCTGGTCTGATATATCTGATTAACAGCATTATAAGCATCTATACGCATATTAACCGCCTCACTTTCTATTAATTAAAACAGATAACTCCTGCTTTATGTGTAAGATATCGGACGGTTTTTCAAAATACTTTATACCTCTTTTGAAAAAATGCTAATTAATTATCCGGGTAAGTTTCACCCTTTAATTACTTATCAAGGAATCTCATTCTTGCCTTTTCTCTTCTCGCTCTTTCCTTGTCAACATTGCCTACGGCCGATGTAGCACTTCCATACATGCTGCCAAGCCTGTTAGCCATGTCATACTTGCATCTTTCACAGTATCTTCCTGTTTTTATGGTAGCTCCGCATACTTCGCATGCAATGCCAATAGGTGAATCATCACTGAACGACAGTCTTTCTTCTCTTATCCACTGCTCAATCTGTCTTGTACTTACATCACAGTTCTCTGATATATCTCTCATATCAGATCTTGGATTATCTTCTATATATTGCTTAACCTCCTGAAACTTTTCTTCAAGTTTCTTCATACAGTCAGGGCAGAGTCTGTATGCGCCCCCGATATAATTATATAATCTTCCACAATTCTTACAATTTCTAACTTCCATAAATCCTCCTTGTTAAGCATCATTGTTTTGCAAAACAAAACCGCATCCGCACTAGAATCCGTCGCCAATGCACAAACTTACCCCATACACTTCCTGAACGCCAGCATGCTTGAGTACTGCAGCACATGCATCAAATGTTGCTCCTGTTGTATATATATCGTCCACAATTAAAACTTTACTATATCTTACAACTTTTTCTCCTGCTTGAAAAGCATTTTGCAGATTTTTAACCCTATGTGCATTATCCAGTTCTTTCATAGGAACTGTTTTAACAACTCTCACAAGAGCTTCACAATCCATAGGGATTCCAATAAGCTGTTCCAATTCTCCTGCAATCAGCTCTGCCTGGTTAAACCCTCTTTCCTTAAGTCTTGAACTGTGAATAGGCACAGGAATCAGTGCATCTGGCGCCCAGGCATGAATCATGCTGCCACACTTGTCTGCAATCTGTTTTGCATAGATACCTGCATATTCCCTTTTATTGTGATACTTGAATCTGTATATTGAATCCTTGATGCACTTAGAATATTCATACACAGCGCATGCCTGGTCATAAACATGTTCTTTCCTGCTGCAATCACTGCAATATTCCACTTCATCATTTTCAACCGGTTTGCCACATTTAAGACAGACCGGCTCACTGACATAGCTCACCTTGCGCATACAGTCCGGGCATATATCAACCCTGCTGCCCCCAGCAAAAGGTGCCGGCTTTCCACACATAGGACACGCTGGCGGAAGTACCGCATTAACTGCCTCCATTAATACCTTCTTATAATCCATAATCCCCCATTATTGTCATCATTATCACATATAAACATATCAATTATCATTGTCCGAAATCTTCAATATGTCTGATTTCTTCAATCCTGTCTGTGAGTGAAGAATATCGTTTTGACTCTGATACATTGTCAGCCATAAGCCTGAATATCTCCTCTTCCCCAACGAGGCACACACATTTTCTTGCTCTTGTAACTGCCGTATACAGAATATTCCTGTTCATCAGCATTCTTGGTCCCTGCGACATCGGAATAATAACCGCCGGGTACTCACTTCCCTGTGATTTGTGAACTGTAATCGCATACGCAAGTTCAAGCTCATCAAGCTGAGAGAATTCATAAGTAACGAATCTGCCATCTTCGAATTTCACAGTTACATTCTCATCAAATGTGCTTATTCTCTCTATAACTCCGGTATCCCCGTTAAATGCGCCCGTTCCCTGTTCTGTTGGAATACCGTATCTGCTTCGTTTTTCCCATGCAAGCTGATAGTCATTCTTAATCTGCATAACCTTATCACCTTCACGGAAAGTAACATCACCGACCTGTCTTTCCTGCTTGATAGCATCAGCCGGATTAAGAAAATCCTGCATAATCTTATTAAGACGTTCCACCCCGACATTGGATTTTCGCGATGGAGTAAGAATCTGAAGGTCATACACATCGGCACCTACATAGTCCGGAAGTTTGTCCTTAATAAGCGTTTTCATCGCATTTATAATATTGTCAGCACCGTTTCTGTGAACAAAGAGAAAATCCTTGCTGTACTTGTTAAGTACTACCTCCTCGCCCCTGTTAATCTTATGGGCATTAATAATAATCTCGCTCTGTGCCGCCTGTCTGAATATTCTCTCAAGCTTAACAACCGGAAAGCAGCCGGATTCTATGATGTCTTTCAGCACATTTCCCGGACCGACACTTGGAAGCTGGTCCACATCACCTACAAGAATCAGTTTCGTTCCAATCGAAACAGCTTTAAGAAGTGAATTCATAATACTAATGTCTACCATCGACATCTCATCAACAATAATAACATCAGCCTCAAGCGGATTATCTTCATTTCTCTCAAAGAACATAGACAGACCTGCTACCGACTTTCTGTCACCATCCGGCACGCCGCCGCTTATCTCTAACATTCTGTGGATTGTCTGTGCTTCATAACCGCACGCCTCAGTCATTCTCTTGGCTGCACGTCCCGTAGGCGCTGCCAGCCTGATTTCCAGACCTTCCAGCTCAAAATATTTGATTATTGTATTAATAGTTGTAGTCTTACCGGTTCCCGGACCGCCAGTAACAATAACAAGCCCGTTTCTTACTGCTTTCGCAACAGCCTCTTTCTGGATATCATCAAGAGTTATTCCTTCTTTATCCTCAATCCTTGCAATCCTGTCATCTATGAATTTCTGGTCTTCCTCAATCTGGACGTCAAGATTATTAAGCATAGCTGCAACATTTGCTTCCATGTTGTAATACATACGGGCATAGACACATTTTACATTGTCCTTAACCTTAACAACTATCTTCTTATCCATTGTCAGGTCCATAAGATATTTGTCATAATCCTGAACATCAATCAAAAGCAATTCGTTTACCTGACGCACAAGCTTATCATACGGAAGATATGTGTGCCCCTGCATTGTCGCCTGATTAAGCACATAAAATATTCCGCTCTTAATCCTGAATTCAGAATCAATCTTGATTCCGGCACGCGAAGCAATCTCGTCAGCCGTCCTAAAACCGACACCTTCTATATCGTCAGCAAGCCTGTACGGATTCTGTTCAAGAATGTTATAAATATCGTTTCCATAACGCTTAAATATTTTGTTGGCAAGATTCATCTGGATTCCATAACGCTGAAGAAACATCATTGCTTTTCTGATGTCTTTCTTGTCAATAAGCTGGTTCGCTATATCCATAGCTTTAGACATGCTTATTCCTTTAATCTCAGCCAGACGCTCCGGTTCTTCTTCCATAATCCTGAATGTATCATCGCCAAATGTCTTAACTATTCGTTCAGCCATCTTCTCGCCGATACCCTTGATTGCCCCGGAGCTTAGATAACGCCTTACGGATGCAGCATCATCCGGCGCTCTGAACTCATAAGATATGACTTTAAACTGCATGTAGTAAACTGCATGCTTAACAAATTCGCCTTGTGCGGTAATAAATTCACCTGTGTTGATATAGCTTAACACTCCAACACAGGTGATTTCTTCATCATCATATACAATATTAAAAACCGTATATCCATTGTCTTCATTCCTGAAGATAATATTCTCCACAAAGCCCTCTACATATTTCACAGACTCGTAATCCAATCTGTTATCTCCTTTATGTTAAATATTATTTCTGCTCATCTGCCTTAGGAATAGACTCTGTAGAATAATTTCTCTTCATCTGCTCATAAAGCGTCTGTGCTATTCCAAGTCCTTTGCCATGATTAGAATCAGTCATAAGCTTGGCATAAGATGACACCATCTCATCTCCAAAGTAACTCCCCAAAGTATTCAGTGAAGTATCCTCTGTTCCGCCAATTCCAGCCATAGAAGAGAACAGATTGCTATCTTCGTCATCCGAATCAATCTTAGCCATCTTCTCCATTGACTTAAGAACCTGTTCAACAAAATAACTTTCAAAATCCTTGCATACAGACATAAGTTCATCGTCTGATGCCTTAGAATAATCAGTACCGGTAAGTTTATTAGTTAAAGAACCCGCCTTAGAATCACTCATACACTGCACCCCACTTATCTCTTAAGGTTATTAGCCTGCTCCATCATTGTATCAGAGGTTGTTATAGCCTTAGAGCATAACTCATACGCTCTCTGTGCTGTAATAAGATTAACCATCTCAGTTGCAACCTGAACATTAGATGCCTCAAGATATGATTGTCTTAAGGAACTCTTCTTCCCAACTTCATCATAATCCTCATTAAGCGGAACACCTGAAGCTTCTGTCTCGCCAAGATAGCTGCTTCCAAGCTTATCAAGTCCTGCCGGGTTAGAAAACTGATATAGACCAATCTTAATTCCAATAGGTGCCGGATTGTTAGACTCATCCGGGTATAAAAGATTGCCATCCGTATCAATAGTTATAAGATTCGTCTTATAATCTTCCCCATTAGCATCCTGCCCAAGAACAATCTCTGCGCCATCTGCGCTGAGCACAGGATATCCTTCAGAAGTACTGAGCATTACGCCTTCTGTAGCTGTTGCCCATGTAAAATGTCCATTTCTTGTATAAACAGTATCACCTGTGTTAGTATCCCTCACTGCAAAAAAACCATTTCCATCAATAGCAAAATCAGTTAAACTGTCAGTTGCATTAAGAGCACCCTGTGTATATATTGATGTTACTGCTGAAACTCTTGAGCCAAGTCCTACCTGTGCTCCAACAGGCTTATCATCTCCGTTAGCTGAAGTAGTCTTTGCCTGAAGATTCTGATAAAGCAGAGACTTAAACTGAGTCTGCTCCTGCTTATATCCGATTGTATTAACATTTGCCAGATTATTGGCAATAGTATCTACGCTTGTCTGCTGGCTCATCATTCCTGATGCAGCAGTCCACAATGATCTCATCATATCGTTAGTCCTCCATATGTAAATGTCTAACAGTTGTCACTAAATTTCAGAAATAGATACCATCTTTCCTAACATCTCATCGATAGTATTCATAATCTTCTGATTACTTTCAAAATCTCTTGCGATAGATATCATATCTACCATCTCTGTTACCACATTAATATTGGAAGCCTCCAAATATCCCTGATTAACCTTTGCTGTAGCTTCTGTCTGTGTTGCGCCATCAACTGCCCTGTAAAGATTCTCTCCATACGCTTCAACATAATCGTAATCCTCAAAATCTACAAGCGCAAGTCTGTCAACATACTGTCCGTCGGCATATATCTCGCCACTCTCCTCTACAGTAAGGCTCTCAAAATCTGTAGGTAACTGTATCGGACCACTCTCGCCCAATACATAATCACCATCCTTGGTTACCAGATAACCTTCACGGTTCATCTGGAAAGATCCGTCCCTGGTATAAAGCGTTGAAGTTTCTCCAGCTTTGTTAGTGAATGAAATCGAAAACAATCCACTTCCACTCAGCGCAAAGTCAAATGTATTGCCAGTATTCTGGAAAGAGCCCTGATCCCAGCTTCTGAAGGATTCTCCTACCTTCGCTCCAAGATTCAGAGTTCCAATATTCTGATTAATATAGCCCACAGTTTCATCTTTAACCTTGATGCCATAAACATCTTTAAACGACTGTGTCGTAAGACCTTCTTTCTTATAACCTGTGGTAGTTGCATTAGCCAGATTATTAGACACTACATCCAGTCTCTTCTGCTGAACTGTCAAGCCAGAGTACGCTGTATAAAGCCCTTTTACCATAGCTCGCCTCTTTCTTGATAATATATTCTTCCGGCATAAAAATTGTCCATTCTGCCAGAATGTTAAGAAACATTAGTAATAATCTTATTAAAAATGTTCCAGGTTACTTAACTTCGTCTCTGTAGCCTGCAAGGAACTCAATAAACTTACCTGTACCAATAGCAACACATGTCATTGGATCCTCAGCAGTCATAGTATTAATTCCTGTCTTGGCTTCAATTAAATCCTCAAGTCCTGAAAGAAGACTTCCGCCTCCTGTAAGGACGATTCCTCTGTCTGCAATATCAGATGCAAGTTCTGGTGGAGTCTTCTCAAGAACGCTGTGAACAGCTTCAACAATCTGTGAAGTTGCCTCTCTTAAAGCTTCCTCTGTCTCCTCTGAGCTTACCTCTACAGTCTTAGGAAGACCTGTTACAAGGTTTCTTCCTCGTACATTCATAGTTGTGACTTCTGCCTTAGGATAAGCAGAACCAACCTTTATCTTAATATCTTCTGCGGTTCTTTCACCAATAAGAAGATTATGCTTCTTTCTCATGTATCTTACGATAGCTTCATCAAAATCATCACCGGCAATCTTAATAGAAGTACTTACAACAGTTCCTCCTAAAGAGATAACAGCGATATCAGTTGTACCACCACCGATATCGACAATCATATTACCGCATGGTCTTGAAATATCGATACCTGCACCGATAGCTGCTGCGATAGGCTCTTCAATAATAGCAACCTCTCTTGCACCTGCCTGAAGAGTAGCATCCTCAACTGCCTTCTTCTCAACCTCAGTAACACCTGAAGGTACGCAGACACTGATTCTAGGCTTCTTAAGCATTCTCTTGCCGATAGCCTTCTGGATAAAGTACTTAAGCATCTTCTCAGTTACAGTGTAATCAGAGATAACACCCTGACGAAGAGGTCTTACAGCAACGATATTACCTGGTGTTCTACCAAGCATCAGTCTTGCTTCCTCACCGATAGCCTTAATCTTATTAGTATCCCTGTCAAATGCAACAACTGAAGGCTCTTTAAGAACAACTCCTTTGCCTCTGATGTACACAAGAATACTTGCAGTACCTAAATCTATACCAATATCTGTTGATAACATGATAATTCCCCTGCATTCTTAAGCTCTGCCTTTGCTGATACAGCAAGGTTTACTTCTGAACCACTTGCAATGATGATTCCATCCGGAGTCTCTTTATCTGAATCCTCAAGAATATATGCTCCCTTAAGTGCTTCCTTTGATGAACCAGCCATCTGTGGAAGGTTCTGTCTTGTAAGAACTAAAGCTGTTGGCTCGTCCTTAGATTCAATAGCATATTCCCATGCAAGTGCTGTCTCTGTTCTATCACATGGTCTGAATACTGTGAAGTCCGGCATTGAACGAAATGCTGCAAGCTGTTCAATTGGCTCATGTGTAGGTCCGTCCTCACCAACTCCGATACTGTCATGTGTAAATACATATATAAGTGGAAGCTTCATAAGTGATGTAAGTCTTGCCATTGGCTTTGTGTAATCACTGAATACGAAGAATGTTGCAACGAATGGTCTTAATCCACCATGAAGTGCAAGTCCGTTACCAATTGCTGCCATAGCCTGTTCTCTTACACCAAAGTGAAGGTTAGTTCCTGCATAATTCTCCTTAGAGAAATCTCCTGCATCCTTCATGTTAGTCTTATTAGATGGTGCTAAATCTGCTGAACCACCAATAAGGTTAGGCATGAGATTCTTAATCATGTTAAGAATTGTTCCACTTGAACTTCTTGTTGCTTCTGCCTTCTCTGGCTTCGCAAGGTATTCCTCAGAATTGAATAAATCGGACATATCACATCCATTGTAATATTTATCCCAGAGTTCCTTCATCTCAGGGAACTTCTCACAGTATTCAGCAAAGAGCTTATTCCATTCTTTCTCTGGCTCAGCCATTCTTG
>OHNX01001121.1_pt1 | contig 9086 bp, 8 predicted proteins | sample 1569691 | NCBI WGS metagenome assembly OHNX01 (sample SAMEA3879507, study PRJEB24766) | human gut metagenome | biome: human-associated habitat; feature: feces | place: USA | collected 1985/1987
GTCATGCAACAATAAAATAGAGTAAGTCATGAAAACAATCATACGTAATTTCATCAATGTATTAACACGTTTCAAGGTAGCTACCATTTTGAATGTAGCGGGATTGGCCGTCGCTTTCGCCGCGTTTTTAATTATCATGATGCAAGTAAGCTTTGAGCGTAACTTCGATCGTTGTCATCCGAACTCGACCCGGATTTATCGAATGGGGCTTTCTTTCCCGGATGGAGCGAGCATGATCCATTGCCGCCCGTTGATAGAGTCCTTTATCCACTCTTCCCCGCATATTGAGGCCGGTACGTTAATCAATCCGTATATAGGAGAGATGTATGTGACTGTTACAAGAAAAGAGGGAAAGCAAGGTTTCAAGGAGACGATCATAACTTGCCATCCGGAGATTACCCGGATGTTCCAGTTTACGATGCGTGAAGGAGAATCTTCTTGCTTGTCGGAACCGGAAAAAGCCTTGATACCGGAAAGTATGGCTCACCGATTATTTGGAAAGGAATCGGCAATTGGAAAGCAGATCGTTCCCGATGGTGGGATCTGGACGAAACCGGGCGTGAAATACTTGGTCGTAGGAGGTGTTTATAAGGATTTCCCGGAAAACACACAGTTGAAAAACGTGATTTATACGGAGATGTCTCCGGATTACGCGCTGACGAATTGGATAAGTAGTAACTATTTCTGTTACGTGATGCTAGATCCTTCTGCTTCCCCGAAAGAAGTGGCTGAGAACTTTGATGCCCATTTTGACTATTCGAAGCAATATGGGGATATGGCGAAAGATGTACATGTCGAGCTGGTCCCCTTGACCGATATTTATTATATGAACGAGGATTCCAGCGGAAGTTTAGTGAAAAGCGGTAGCGCGGAGAAAACCCGGCTACTGACGCTGATCGCTTTTCTGGTGATTATCGTGGCGGGTATCAACTTTACGAATTTTAGTACCTCTTTGGCGCCTTTGCGCATCAAGAGTATCAACACGCAAAAAGTGCTGGGGAGTTCTGCCGGCATATTACGTGCTTCCCTGTTATTTGAGGCCGTGGGCATTAGCTTGCTTGCTTTCCTTTGTTCCTTGTTTATCGTTTGGGGATTAGGACATATGGGATGGTTGTATTTCGTGCAAGCGGATACGGCATTGTCCGCTTATCCCGGTTTGGTGGGAGGCTTGGCAGCATTGTCTGTTATAATAGGTCTTATCGCGGGGATCTATCCATCTTTGTATATGACATCTTTTCCTCCGGCAGTGGTCTTGAAAGGCTCCTTCGGGCTTTCTTCCTCGGGGAAGAAGTTGCGTACGGCATTGATCGGCTTTCAGTTTGTGGTCTCTATCGTGTTGATTATATCAGCCATGTTCGTTCGTCAGCAAAATCGGTTCATGCAAAAGTACTCTTTAGGCTTCGACAAGGATCAGGTAGTGGTAGTCGAGTTGAATGGGAATATTATGCGTAACCATAAGGATAGTTACGTGGGCGGATTGAAAGAATATCCGGGGATAGAGGATGTGGCGTTTTGTCGCCAGAAGTTCGGGTCGGAGGATAGTTACCGTACGTGGTCTGGCATCTATAAGGAACAGAGTGTCGGTTTTACGTCTCTCGCTGTCTCTTGGAATTTCTTCAAGGTAATGGGTATTCCCTTGATCGGGGGGCGGATGCCTACCGAGTCTGATGAGAAAGGCAACAGCTATAGCTATGTATTCAATAAACAAATGCGGGATAAATGGAGCATGGAGCCGAATGATATCATGCGGATTCCATGGCTTGAGGAGGAATCGGCCGATGGTTCCTTGATCGGGTTTGTGGATGATGTCAAATTCACCTCCTTGCGACAGGGCGTCTCCGAGTTAGGTTTTGTTATCAATGAACCCAGCTTGATGCTGTATTCGTTTATCCGGGTGAAGGCGGGAAGCGATATCGTGGGTGTGGTGGATCATATCCGCCAGACGGTGGCTCGCTTGGATCCTACCTATCCTTGTGAGGTGGAATTTTATGATGAGATTTTCGATCATCTATATCATCAGGAACGGAATTTAAGTACGATGATTTTATTGTTTAGCCTGTTGGCCGTGATTATCTCTATTGTCGGTATATTCGGCCTCGTTATATTCGAGACCCAGTATCGCCGGAAAGAGATCGGCATTCTGCGCGCCATCGGCGCCTCCAAGCACAACGTCTCGCAGGTGTTCAATGCCGAGACCTTTATCATCGGCCTGTGTTCCGGCGTGATGGGCGTGGTGCTCTGCCTGCTGCTGCTCATCCCCGGCAATATGCTGATCCACCACATCGCGGGCGATGTGAACGTGGTGGCCTCGCTGCCGCCGCAGGCCGCGCTGATCCTGATCGTTCTGGCCACCCTGCTTACCATGCTGGGCGGCGTGATCCCCGCCCGCAGCGCCGCAAAGAGCAACCCTGTCAAAGCGCTGCGCTCTGAGTAAACTATTCCGCATTCAAATCCCTGCTGTGCTCTGTGTGCAGCAGGGATTTTGCATTCCGGCCCGGCTTGTGCTACAATAGAAAAAACTTCATTTCAAAGGAGTCTTTCCATGCCTGTCATTCATGAGATCACCGACCTTACCGCCCCGGAGCTGGACATCTACGCCCGTCTCACGCAGGCGCAGCTGCGCAACCGACTGGAGCCGGAAAAGGGCATCTTTATCGCCGAAAGCCCCAAGGTGATCGCCCGGGCGCTGGACGCCGGTTACCAGCCTCTTTCCCTACTGATGGAGCGCAAGCAGATCACCGGCCCGGCACAGGAGATTTTGACCCGCTGCGGCGATGTGCCGGTATATACCGCTGACCGGGAGCTGCTGGCACAGCTCACCGGCTTTGCGCTGACCCGGGGCGTGCTGTGCGCCTTCCGCCGTCCTGCGCCCCGCACGGTGGAGCAGGTTTGCGCCCATGCCCGCCGGGTGGCTGTGCTGGAAGGCATCGTAGATTCCACCAACGTGGGTGCCATCTTCCGCAGCGCTGCCGCGCTGAACATGGACGCAGTGCTCATTACCCCCTCCTGCTGCGACCCGCTGTGCCGCCGCGCGGTGCGGGTAAGCATGGGCACCGTGTTTCAGGTGCCGTGGGCGCAAATTGGCACCTGCCCTGCCGACTGGCCGGAAAACGGCAGTGCCCAGCTCCACGCGCTGGGCTTCAAGACCGCTGCCATGGCACTGAGCGACCGCTCGGTCAGCATCGATGACCCCGCCCTTGCCGCTGAGCCGAAACTTGCCATCGTGCTGGGCACCGAGGGCGATGGGCTGGCCAATAGTACCATCGCCGCCTGCGATTACACCGTAAAGATTCCTATGTCCCATGGGGTAGATTCCCTCAACGTAGCCGCCGCCAGCGCCGTAGCTTTCTGGCAGCTTGGCCGCTTGTAAGTCCTCGCTTGTGCTCTCCGAAATTGCTTGACAAACGCCCCAAAACGCGGTACACTATCAGCGTCATCATCATGGGCCTATAGCTCAGCTGGGAGTGCAAGCGTTGCATTCCCGATCTGGTGTTATAGCTCATTTGCCCCCATTAGAAATTGGGTGCTTTTTTGTGGGCTCGTAGCTCAGTTGGGAGAGCGTTCGGTTCGCATCCGAAAGGTCGAGGGTTCGACTCCCTTCGAGTCCATAAAACGCCGTATCGTGTTAAACGATACGGCGTTTCTTTTTGTCTTTCTTTGCAAAATCGTGCATCATTCGTCTTAACAGCGCAAAATCGCGTGTGCAGCATTTTTAGGCACAATGCTTATGGTTTCACCTGCTGTTTTGTCTAAAACGACGATTCCGGCATTTGATGTACAACGCCCAACTTTTTGAGGATTTTGCGACTTGTTTTTCTGATTTTTGCCCCGTCCAGCTGATGCTGCGTGACGCTTGAACTCCTCAAATTCATCCAGCGGTACATTAAGAACGATCTCGATATTATAGTCGCGTCCGACACGCACTTCTTTGATAAATTGTTTCAAAATGGCCTGACGCCTTTCAAAACTAGCGCCCTTATAGGTGCTTGCCCATGTGAACAGATCACTGCAATTACGTTCAGCCTTCTGGTTCTGTTCCTCGATCTCCTTCAATTTCTTTTCCGAGTCTGCCAGATTTGTCTGTGCAATAAGCAGTGCTTCCTTGTTTTCATTGACCATCTGCTGGATCATCTCGCGGTCGAGTCCGCTTGTTCCTTGGATGACACGAATCATTTCCTTTTTTAACGCATCCTGTTCGTCAACCTTGGTCTGGACTTCCTCTTTCCAACGAGTTGCTTCCTTTTTGGCAGCATCCAAATCTTTACGCCGCATTTCTTCCAGAAGATTGCTCTTAGAGCACTCCAGAATTTCTTCAAACTTCATGCACACGATGCTTTCTACAACTGCATCCAGTGTCGTCACACCATAACCGGACTGTCCATCGCACTGCCCCGGATGCCGAACATTAAAGTTGCAGCTATAACGATAACGCTTTTCTTTTACGACAGTACCATCTGCCCTAAGCCGAGTGCGTCCGCTGCTGGTAATATTCAAACGATTGCCGCAGTGGGCACAGAACACTTTACCACAAAGCAAAGCATGAGGACTGTACGAATCTGCGTCCTCACCCTTTTCTCTGCGGCGGGCATCCCGCAGCTCCTGAGCTTTTTCAAATACTTCCGGCTCGATGATCCGCAACTCGGGGCATTCTTTTTCAATGTTGCCATTGATAAGATATCCTGTGTAGCCTTTGTTACGAATCATCCTGCCAATCGTAATATTAGGGATGTTCTTTCCATTGCGTCCCATAATATTGTGTTCGACAAGATAGTTGCAGATCCTTTTTGCGCCGTATCCCTCATAAACATACTTCTGAAAGATCAGGCGCACCACGGCGGCTTCTTCCTCGTTGATTTCCAAATCGCAGACAGCTTGGTTCTTTTTGTTCAAGCGGCCTTTCTGGACACGCTTGTAACCAAAAGCTACAATGCCGCCAGTGTAGTGACCTTCTTCCGTAAGCTGTTCTATACGGGTACGAGTACGGATAGAGGTCTTGATGCTCTCGCCGGATGCTTGCCAGTAGCGGATATAGTTCATCAGCTTATCGACATGGGAATCAAAACGCTGCTGACCTTCATTTACGCTCCAGACCTCGACCCCTTGCTTCGTGAACCATTCCACGATAAAGGGCGTTTCGTCGTCACGCCGACCCAGACGGTCAAACATGAACACCAGCAGAACATCAAACTCTCCGGCAGCAGCAGCCTGCTGAAGCAGCTGGAGCTGATCGCGGTCTTTTGCAGACTTCTTAAAACCGGAAACGCCTTTTTCGGAAAACTCCTTGACGATTTCCCAGCCCTGCCGTTCTGCAAATTCGTGGCAGGCTTCTTTTTGCATCGGTATGTCATCCTTTTCGACCTGTCCAATGGTCGAAACGCGGTATAAGGTATATACACGTTTTTTCATCGTTGTTACTCCTTATGTAAAACTAAAACAACGATACTGTGCGCACACTCGTTTGTTTGAATTGGTTGCTGCATCAACTGTACCATTATTTTAGTGCTGGACTATCCTTGTTGCAAGGATGTCGATTCAACTATAATTCTTGGCTTCTTCGCAGAGGGTATCATGAATCAGTTTCTGAAGAACCTCCATACTGTCACCATCTTCTGCATAAGTGACTTTCACTTTGCAGCCATTAACGATGTACGAATCCTGCGCCACAGGAATCACATTCATATTGGTCATATCTAGCCCTTCTTTCAAAAGTAGCGATAGTGCGATATAATTATGTAATAAGAGGCACCTGTAGCTTGCAGATGCCCCTTGGCATAGGAAATATGTTTTAGAACTTCATCGGCAAGGCGTCCTTGCGGCCTTTGCCGTTGTAAGCCATGTAGATGGGAAAAACGTATTTCTTCCATCCGGGCAGCTTTGCAGGGTTATCCCTGCCAACACGGTAAATCTCCATGGGATGGACGCTGCCAAGCGTACGAACCAGCCGTTCCTCGCTGAACTCGCCGTGATACAACTCCACAAAGTGCATCATGCCACGCAGGACAGATGCACGGAACGAATCGGGTTTGCCATCCCACGCAGCCACGATTATCCGCAGGGATTCGCAGTAGATTTTCTCGCCCATCTGGTTGTACAGCTTGAGTGCGGTGCCCACGCAGCTGATGCGGTAGTCGCTCAACTGCAAGCCGTCATAGTTGAATGCCAGCCCCACCCGGTTGGTAGCAGCGAGAAATGCCTTGGAAGGAGCATCACCGCCCACGACCTTGGCACGCAGCTTGATGCCCGCCGTCAGAGGAGCAGAGTGCCCGTTCTGCTCTGCAAAGAGCAGAGCTTCCTGCTCCATCGTCAGTCCGGTGTAGACCTTGCAGAGAATCGGCAAATCCTCACCGCCGTTACGGAGGATGCGCCCCTCGATGGTGTGCTGACCGTTCACCACATAATACTTGCCGTCGCGGAAGCTGACCTTCGGCTCGTTGGCAATGTACTCGTTGAAATCGGCAGCAATCATTTCCACACGCTTACGCTCCACACCCCGCTGATAGATCTCGCGGGGGTAGATCAGCACCTTGCTGTGAAGCACCAGCATCTGGTACGGTGGAGTGATATTAAAGGAAGCAGCATAATTGTTCGTGTCGTTTTTCAGGCGCATCTTATTTCCTCCTTAATTCGCCAAATGTATTTTTCAGCTTCGGTCAAAATCTCAGTCACTTGCTTCTTACGCTTCGGGCTGGTGAGCAAGCTGGGATTAAAGGTGAAGCTGTATTCAAGCCGCTGGATCATTGCATGAACAGCGGATTGCAGTTCGGTGTATAACATCATTTCTTCGACTGTTCCTGCATCCTCAAAATCGGATTTGATAGGAGTGTAGGGATAGACAGGCGGCTTACCGTCAACTACTTCTGGCGGTGCGTAAGCCGCCGTAGAGCGGATGATCGGTTTGAGCTTTTGGATGCTTCCCATTGGGTTCAGCGCAAGGCTGATTTTCACAGCATCATCGACCCGCCCCATCTCTTCTGGGGTGAGGTGTCCGACAAATCTTTTGACACGGCTTTTGTCGATGGTGAAGATTTGCTCAGCCTGAACGATGGACGGCTCCAGCCCCTCCGGTTCCACCAGACAATGCGTCGGCTGCGTAGCTTTCTTTTCTGTCTTACTTGTCAAAGTCGCAACGATCAATGTCGGTGAACAGGAGTTTCCCACATCGTTTTGTAGAATGACTGCTGGACGGGTTCCGCTTTGTTCGGAACCTGTGCGGTTGTCAAGTCGAACGAAGTAGATGTCTCCGCGTTGGAATTTCAAAGTAGATTCCAAATTGCGAAACCTCCGTTTGGATATGTAAGAAACCCGCTGCACCTCCTAGGCAGCGGGTTTCTGTTGAAGTATGGGAGCAATTCTTTTTATACGATACACATCACCTCCTCCGATGATTGAAACGAAGCACCAGCATCAGCGGTGCATTACAACATAATCGTAACCACGCCGGGTCTGACAGACAGTGCAAGTATCCATGCTGTTGTCTGCACTCGGCACGATAGCAATTTTGAAAGCCTTGGCTTCTACAAAATGTCGCAGACAGGTTGCACAGAGGGTTCGGATGGACTTGATCATTTCCGGGGTCAGTTCCATCTCCTCATAAATTTCCTGTTCGCGCACCGTAGGATTCAACTCGTCCATTTGAGTAGTCCTCCGTGTTAGTAAAGGTGATTAGCGGATAAATATGTAAAAGAACAGGAGTGACCGGAGACCGAAAACAGCATCCGGTCACTCCTGATAAAATATGTTCAGGTCTCGCATATTCGCCCTCGGCTCCCTGCGAGTGGGGCATAAACATCTGGCAGCGGACTTGTACCGCTTCATTGGCATTTCAGCCACCCCGTCTGCTTTGTGACCGGGCCGCGAATTACGGAAGTATCATTATCGGAGTACCAGATGAAGGAACTATTCAGTTTTCAAGGTGCGCGAGGTCGGACGCTTTGCCCTGCGGTAGATGCCGCTTGGGAAATTGTCTCTTCACTTGGTAGGCATCGAGAAAGGCCAAATTATAACCAAAAATCAAAACTTCTTCAAAAATATAGAAATTTTCATGATTCTCTTATTAATTGCAGGCTGTGAGACATTAAAAACTTTAGAAATTTCGCTCTCGTTGTAGCCTTCATAGGCGTAGAGCGTCAAAAGTTTGAGGTCATCTTCCGATAAATTTTCAAGAGCAGACAGCAACCGTTCGTCCTCGATTTCGCCGATCCATGTAAAGCGGCTCTTGGTTTCGCGGTAGGTATCCGTAACGGAAACGGCTTCCTGATACTTGTTCATCAAGGGCGAGTAGGATTCTTCGCTCTGCTCAAAGGACGGCGCAGCCATTTCCTGCGTATGGTTCTGGTAAGAGCGATTAGCGTTAAAAACAGACCAGTCGTAATCGTACATTGCCTGAATCGCTTCGCTGCTCATACCGGCATCCTCATACTGCTTACGGGTCACAGCCCACCGACTATCAAAGTTCTTCTTTTCCAAGCCATAGTTAAAGCCCATGTTAAACCTCCAAATTTTCGATAAAGCGTAAAAAGTCGAAAATTTGGAAGGCTACGGATATTTCGCCGCTTGGGGCATCCACGAAAAACGGACAAACATAAAGCCTGCTCCTTTTTACGGGAGCAGGCTACCTGAAGGCTAAAAAAATAGCCGGACAACCAACTAACAGAGCGGTTCTAAAGCAGAATCACTCTATCAGCTGTTGCCCGGCTATTTGGTGCACGTTTCATACATTGCCTTGCGGCAATGGCCCGTTGCTCGGTGACGAACAGTCCATATTCAGGGTGCAATGCACCCGATTTTTGAAATTGTGTTTTGTCTAAAAAAGTCAGCGCCTGCGGTAGGCTAAATCAACCGTTGCTACGTTGCCGCACTTGAGGCACTTTATGCGGATAGTGCCTGAACAGCTCTCATCTTTTTGGTAGAGCTTGTGTCCGCAAACGGGGCAAAACCTCCAGCCGATGCTGAATTGTGCCTGCTGTATATTGCTCAGCGGTTTATTTTTAAAAGGACGATTATTTGATTGAATCATGTTTATTCTCCAAATCGGATGATGTCCAATGGATGGCAGTGGATGGGTTTGCCTTTTATGACCTGCATCT